>LNFM01006357.1_pt1 | contig 25779 bp, 28 predicted proteins | sample 596031 | NCBI WGS metagenome assembly LNFM01 (sample SAMN04254537, study PRJNA301005) | activated carbon metagenome | isolation source: dual media filters at the Ann Arbor, Michigan drinking water treatment plant | place: USA: Ann Arbor | reverse complement strand
CGTAGACGCCGATCTTCACCTGCTCGGCCAGCGTGCGGAAGTGGCTGTTGCAGGGCGTGAGTTCGCTGAAGGTGTTGCAGATGCCGATGACCGGCCGGCCATCGAACTGGTCGTGCGGCACGCCCTTGCCCTTGACCCAGCTGCGATAGGCGAATCCGTCGCGGTCCTGGCGGCCGAACCATTGCTGGCTGCGGAGTTCATGAGGCGGCTTCTTCTTGGCGGTCATGTTGCGAGGCAGGGGTTGGGGTGTGGGGGGAGTGCTGGCTTTCCCGGGGGCGGTGCCCGCGGCGACCGGGGAATACTATGGTATGACGATTGGCCGCGCCTGCGGTAGAACCCGAAGGAGATCCTCTTGAGTCCTGTGACCCCTGCCGCCGCTGGCGCCCGTGTCGAACTGCTGGCCGTGGCCAAGCTGTCGCCCCTGTTCGCGCCCCAGCTGGAATCTGCCTTTCATGTGCACCAGCAACTGCATGAGAGCGACGCCGCCGCCTTCAAGCAGGCGGCGCCGCGCATCCGGGCCATCGCCGCCAGCGGCGACTCGCGTGTGCCGGCCTCGCTCATCGAACAACTGCCGGCGCTGGAGATCATCTCGGTGATGGGCGTCGGCTACGACGGCGTGGACGTGGCCGTGGCCAAGTCGCGAGGCGTGGTCGTGACGCACACGCCCGACGTGCTCAACGACGACGTGGCCGACCTGGCCCTGGCCCTGATGCTGGCGACCGCGCGCCAGATCCCGGCCGCCGATCGCTATGTGCGCGAGGAGCGCTGGCTGGCCGGCGCCATGCCTCTGGCGCGCAAGATGTCGGGCGCGCGTTGCGGCATCGTCGGCATGGGGCGCATCGGCAAGGCCATCGCGAAGCGCGCCGCGGCCTTCGACATGGACATCGCCTACACGGCGCGCAGCGCCAAGGCCGACGTGCCCTACCGCTACCTTCCGACGCCGGCCGCCCTGGCGGCCGAGAGCGACTTCCTCGTGCTCATCACGCCGGGTGGCGCGGCCACGCGCAAGATGATCAATGCCGAAGTGTTGGCCGCGCTGGGCCAGAAGGGCATCCTCATCAACGTCGCGCGCGGCTCGGTGGTCGACGAAGAGGCGCTCATCGACGCGCTCGAGCGCGGCGTGATCGGCGGCGCCGGGCTGGACGTCTTCGAGGACGAGCCGCGCGTGCCGGCGCGCCTGCGTGCCATGCCCCACGTCGTGCTCACGCCGCACGTGGGCAGCGGCACGCAGGGCACGCGGCAGGCCATGGCCGATCTGGCGGCCGACAACCTGCGGCTGCACTTTGCCGGCCAGCCCTTGAAGACCCCCGTGCCGGAATGCCGGTGACGTCGCGGAGCACACGATGAAGGACATGCACGTCATTCCCGCCGATCGGCTGCGCGCCGCGGTGCGCATGGTGGTGGCCGGCTTCGGCAGCAGCGAGGCCGAGGTCGCCGACGTCACCGACAACCTGGTGGAGGCCAACCTCACCGGCCACGATTCCCACGGCGTGGGCATGCTGCCCCGCTACGCCGAGGCCTTCCTGGAAGGCAACCTGAAGCCCAATGCCAGCGTGCGCACGGTGATGGACGCCGGCGCGATGCTGCGACTGGACGGCGACACCGGCTTCGGGCAGGTGGTGGGCCGGCAGGCCATGGAGATCGGCATCGCGCGCGCCAGCCAGGTCGGCTGCTGCATCATGGCGCTGGGCAACGCGCACCACCTCGGGCGCATCGGCGCCTGGGCCGAGATGGGTGTGGCGGCAGGGCTGGTGTCGCTGCACTTCACCAATGTCATCTCGCGCGGGATCGTCGCGCCCTACGGCGGCTCCGACGCTCGCTTCGGCACCAATCCCTTCACCGCCGGGGTGCCGCTGCCAGGCCGCGAGCCCTTCCTGCTCGACTTCGCCACCAGCGTCATTGCGCAGGGCAAGACGCGCGTGTCGCACAACAAGGGCGAGAGCGTGCCGCCCGACCACCTCATCGACAACCACGGGCGGCCGACCACCGACCCGCGCTACTCGGTGATCGAACCCTTCGGCGCCATCCTCGCCTTCGGTGCGCACAAGGGCTACGGCATGGCGGTGCTGTGCGAACTGCTGGGTGGCGCACTGGCGGCAGGCATGGCGCTGCACACCTCCGACACCAGCAAGCGGCGGGTCTACAACGGCATGCTCACCGTGCTGATCGACCCCCGCATGATGGGCGACGCCTCGGCCTTTGAATCCGAAGCCCTGGCCTTCGCCGACTGGGTCACGGCTTCGCCGCCGCGGGAAGGGTTCGACCGCGTGCGTCTGGCCGGCGAGCCGGAGCGGGAGGCCAGGGCGCGACGCCTGGTCGAGGGCCTGCCGGTGGATGCCACGACCTGGCGCCAGATCGTGGCGGCCGGCGAGAAGCTGGGGGTGTCGGCGACGGCCGTCGAGGCCGCCGCCGGCCTGGCCTGACCGCGCCGGGTCCTCGGGAAACCCCGGGATCTGCAAGCATTCAATCATCATACGATAAGGCCGCGCCACGGGGCGTGACCCATCTACAGGAGACAAGGCAGATGCAACCGAAGATGAAGTGGATCGCCACTGCGCTGCTCAGCGCCGCCGCCCTGGCCGCCTCGCCGGCCTTCGCCCAGGAAAAGCTCACCGTCTGGTGGGAAAAGGGCTTCTACAAGGCCGAAGACGACGCGCTGTTCGCGATGATCAAGAGGTTCGAGGAGCGTACGAAGATCAAGATCGATCTGTCGTTCTACGGCACGCAGGAGATCATTCCGAAGAGCGTGGCCGCCCTGGAAGCCAACAACCCGCCCGATGTCGCGTTCGGCAACGTGTTCGACTTCCAGGCCACCGGCAAGTGGGCTCACGAAGGCAAGCTCGAGGACATCACCAACGTCATCGATCCCATCCGCAACCGTTTCGAGCCGCGCGCACTCGCCACGACCTTCCTCTTCAACAGCGTCACGCAGTCGCGGGGCTACTACGCCTTCCCGGTCCGTCAGCAGACCATGCACATCCAGTACTGGAAGGACATGCTCGCCGATGCCGGCTTCAAGGAAAGCGACATCCCCAAGACCTGGAAGGAGTACTGGAGCTTCTGGTGCGACAAGGTGCAGCCGGCCTATCGGCAGAAGACCGGCAATCGCGCCTTCGGCACCGGTTTCCCGATGGGGGTGGACTCCAGCGACGCGTTCTACTCGTTCCTGACCTTCATGGACGGCTACAACGTCAACCTGGTGTCTGATTCCGGCAAGCTGCTGGTCGACGACCCGGCCGTTCGCAAGGGCCTGATCGACGCGATGAACGACTACACCGCCGTCTACGCGAAGGGCTGCACCCCGCCGTCTTCCACCGCCTGGAAGGACCCCGACAACAACAACGCCTTCCACAACAAGACCACCGTGATGACGCACAACGCGACCATCTCGATCGTCGCGAAGTGGCTGGACGACTCCAACAACGCCAGCCTGACCGAAGCGCAGCGGGCCACGGCGAAGAAGAACTACAACGAGCTGATCGCCACCGCCGGCTTCCCCGCCAAGCCCGACGGCAGCAAGTTCACCTACCGGGCGGCGGTGAAGACCGGCGTGGTGTTCGCCGGTGCCAAGAACAAGCCGGGTGCGCGCAAGTTCGTCGCCTTCCTGCTCGAAGACGCCAACCTCACGCCCTACATCGAAGGTTCGCTCGGGCGCTGGTACCCCGTCACCAAGGCCGGACAGGCCAGCCCCTTCTGGAAGAACGATCCGCACCGCCTGATCGTCCACAACCAGTTCCAGGCCGGTACCGTGCCGTTCGAGTTCACGAAGAACTTCCGCTTCACGCAGCTGAACATGGAAAACGTCTGGGCCAAGGCCATGAACCGTGTGCTCAGCGAGAAGTGGACCACCGAACGGGCGGTCGACGAGATGATCGCGCGCATCAAGACCGTTGCGGCCAACTGATCCCTGTGTGTTGCTGAGCGCGAGACCGGGTGGCTCCGCCACCCGGTCCGTACGATGACACGATGAGCACCAACGCAGCCCCGATCGTGATGGCGCCGCCCCCCGGGCGGCGTCCCTTGTCGACCTGGGAGTTCTGGGGGCGGCTGCTCGTCGTGCCCTACATCGTCGTCTTCATCGTCTTCGTGTTGTACCCGGTGGGCTACGGCCTGTGGCTGGCGCGCCATCCGCAGAGCTACGTCAAGCTCTTCGAAGACCCGGTGTTCTTCCGCACGCTGATCAACACCATCGTCTTCCTGGTGGTGGCGGTGAACCTGAAGATGGTCATCGCTTTGGGGCTCTCGGGCTTCTTCGTGCAGTCTCGCTGGTGGATCAAGATCATTGCCCTGATCTTCATCCTGCCCTGGGCGGTGCCGTCCATTCCCACCATCCTGTCGGTGCGCTTCATGCTCAACCCCGAGTGGGGCGTGATCAACACCACCATCTTCAAGCTGACCCAGCTCGACGGCCCCAACTGGCTCAACGATCCGACCCTGGCCTTGAGCCTGTCGATGTTGATGCACATCTGGAAGAGCCTTCCTTTCTGGACCCTCATCTTCGTCGCCGGCCGGCTGGCCATTCCCGGCGAGCAGTACGAAGCCGCCAGCGTCGACGGCGCCACCCGCTGGCAGAAGTTCCGCTTCATCACCTGGCCTTCGATGATGTCGCTCTACCTCACCTCGACCATCCTGTCGATGATCTGGACGCTGGGCGACTTCAACAGCGTCTACCTGCTCACGGGCGGCGGGCCGGCCGACCTGACCCACGTGCTGGCCACGCTGGGCATCCGGTACCTGCGGCTGGATCAGCTCGAGCTTGCGATGGCTTCGATCGTGGTGGCGATGCCCCTGGTGCTGCCGCTGGTGTGGGTGATGATGAAGCGGCTCAGCAAATGAAGATCAGCTGGCGCAAGGTCTCTCTCGAAGCGCAGCTTCTGCTGGTGGGGATTCCCGTCCTGTTGTGGACGCTGATTCCCGTCTATCACCTGCTTCTCTTCGCCATCTCGCCGCGCGACAAGGCGACCTCCGGCCGGCTGTGGCCGGCAGATCCGACCTTGCAGAACTTCGAGATCGTGTTCGGGCAGAAGCACTTCTACCTGAACCACTTCTGGATCCAGCTCGGCAACTCGCTGATGATTGCCGTGGCGGTCGGTGTCATCACCTTGGCGATCGCCACGTGTGCCGCCTTTGCCATCAGCCGTCTGAAGGTGCGGGGCGGGCGCACGGTGCTGAACATGGCCTTGTTCACCTACTTCATACCGGCCGCCTTCCTGGCCGTGCCGATGTACAAGACGATGGCCACCTACGGCTTGTTGAACAACCGCTGGTCGCTGATTCTTGCCATGGTGACGATCGCGTCGCCCTATTGCATCTGGGTGCTCAAGCAGGCCAGCGACAAGCTGCCGTGGGAGCTGGACGAAGCCGCGCGCATCGACGGCGCCACGCCCCTGCAGCTGTTCAGACTGGTCTACCTGCCGCTGATGGTGCCTTCCCTGGTGGCCGTGGGCACCTACGCCTTGCTGCTGGCCTGGAACGAGTATCTGTACGGCTTTCTGCTGCTGAGTGCGGAGAAGGACCTGACGCTGGCCGTGGCCCTGGGCAACTTCCTCAACGCCGACGACTCGCCCTGGGAAGTGCTGATGGCCACTGGCTTCGTCTACGCCTTGCCCCCTGCGGCCATCTACTACGCCTTCAAGCGCTACATGGTCTCCGGTCTCACGGCGGGTGCCGTGAAGTCCTGACCCCGCATTCGCCGCACCCTCCGCCGTTCCACCAACAAGAGCAAGCCCATGGCCGCCGTTGCATTCAAGGACATCTTCAAGGCCTACGGCAAGGTCAAGGTCATCCACGGCATCAGCTTCGACATCCTGGACGGCGAGTTCGTCGTTCTGGTCGGGCCCTCCGGCTGTGGCAAGAGCACGCTGCTGCGCATGCTGGCGGGGCTCGAAGAGATCACCGGCGGCGAGATCCTGATCGACGGCAAGGTCGTCAACGACCTCGAATCGAAGGACCGCGACATCGCGATGGTGTTCCAGAGCTATGCGCTGTACCCGCACATGACGGTGCGCGAGAACATGGCCTTCAGCCTGCGGCTGCGCAAGGCCGATGCGAAGACCACCGGCGATCGTGTCGACAACGCCGCGCGCATCCTCAACCTCGAGCCGCTGCTCGAGCGCTATCCGCGCGAGCTGTCCGGCGGCCAGCGGCAGCGGGTGGCGATGGGGCGCGCCATCGTCCGCGACCCCAAGGTGTTCCTGTTCGACGAGCCGCTGTCCAACCTCGACGCCAAGCTGCGCGTGGCCATGCGCGCCGAGATCAAGGCCCTGCACCAGCGACGTCACGCACGACCAGATCGAGGCCATGACCATGGCCGACCGCATCGTGGTGATGCACGACGGCATCATCGAGCAGATGGGCACGCCGCTCGAACTCTTCGACCGGCCGGGCAACCTCTTCGTGGCGCAGTTCATCGGCTCACCGGCCATGAACGTCTTCCCCGGCAGCTTTCAGCGCGATCACATCGAGGCACTGGGCGTGAAGTGGGTCGTCCCGCCCGGGCTGGCGGGCAAGGTGGGGCAGGCGGTGCACTACGGCATCAGGCCGGGCGACATCGCGCTGGCGTCCGACGGCGTTCCTGCCAAGGTGGTGGTGGTCGAACCCACCGGTGCCGAGACCGAGTTGCTGCTCGAAGTCGGCGGTCAGCGGCTGACGCTCGTCAAGCACGGCCGTACCGATGTCAAGCCCGACGACGCCGTGTTTCTGTCGGTGGATGCCAGCAAGGCTCACGTGTTCGACGCGCAGAGCGGAGACCGCCTGACCTGAGCTGCCCTCGACCATGCCATCGCCTGTCGTCGTCGTCATGGGGGTCTGCGGATCGGGGAAGAGCACCGTGGGTCGCCTGCTGGCCGATGCGCTGGGGGTGGCCTACATCGAAGGTGACGATCTGCATCCCCCGCGCAACGTGCAGCTGATGGCCTCCGGGACGCCACTGACCGACGACGACCGCCGCGGCTGGTTGCTGGCCATCGCGGCACGTCTGACGCTGGCGCGCGACGTCGGCGTGGTGGTGACCTGTTCCGCCCTGAAGCGCGCCTACCGCGACGTGCTGCGCGCCGCCGCGCCTGAACTGCGCCTGGTGCATCTGCACGGTGAGCAGGCGCTGCTCGAACGACGCCTGGCCGGGCGCAAGGGCCACTACATGCCGCCGACCCTGCTGCCCAGCCAGCTTGCGGCCCTGGAGCCCCCTGGCCCGGGTGAGGGCGCCTGCAGCTTCGACGCGGCCCTGCCGGCCGCCGAGATCGTGGCGCGCCTGCGTCGACAACTCGAGGGCGGCCTCGAAGCCGCAGCCTGATGAACTTCACCAAGGTCGTGCTCTTCACCGACACCGACGGCCGCGCACGTTTCCGCGAGGAGGCGGTGGCGCTCGACGAAGGCAAACCGCAGGCCCGGCTGTCGGCCCTGATGCCCAGCGGCGGCTGTCAGCTGCGCATGAGCCCGGTCGGCTTTCGCAGCGAATTCCACTGCACCGAAACACCGCAGTGGGTCTTCATCCTGGGCGGGCAGATGGAGATCGGCCTGCAGGACGGCAGTTCGCGCCTGTTCGGTCCCGGTCAGCACTTCTTTTCAGCCGATGTTCTGCCGTCGGGAGCGCGTTTCGATGCCGCCACGCATGGCCACTGGAGCAGGCAGGTCGGCGACGAGCCTTTGGTCACTCTGTTCGTCAGGGGCTGAGCCCTTCGCCATGCCCATCAAGAACGTCCACGGCAACACGCTGGACCTGCTGGGCGAGGCCATCGTCGGGGGGCGCTATCCGCCCGAGAGTTCGATCCCGCCCGAGCCCACGCTGTGCGACGAGCTGGGTGTCAGCCGCACCGTGGTGCGCGAGGCCGTGAAGTCGCTGGTGGCCAAGGGCATGCTGGTGACCGGCCCCAAGGTCGGCACGCGTGTGCTGCCCTCCGAGCAGTGGAACTGGTTCGACCCCGACGTCGTGGCCTGGCAGTCCAAGGCCGGCCTCACGCGCGAGTTCCTGCGGGACCTGCAGGAACTGCGCCGCGTCGTCGAACCTGCGGGCGTGCGACTGGCCGCCCAGCGCGCGACGGCCGATGACATCGCAGAGATCGAGGCGGCCTTTGCCGGCATGAAGGACGCCATCGAGAACGGCGGCGACTACGTGGCCTACGACCTGCGATTTCACCAGGGCCTGCTGCGCGCCTGCCACAACCGCATGGTGGTGCAGATGAGCAAGGCGCTGGGGGCGCTGTTGCGCACCAGCTTCGAGATTTCCACGTCGCGACCCGACGGCCCGGCACAGTCGCTGCCTCTGCATCGCGCAGTGCTGGACGCGGTCATCGCGCGCGCGCCGCAGAAGGCTGAACGTGCCATCCTCGTGCTCATCGACGGAGCCAGAGATGACATCGAGCAGGTGCTGGCCACGCGCCGCAAGCTGCCCTCCCTGGCGGCCCCGGCACTGCGGCTGAAGGGCCGCGGTACCGGGCCGCTGCGAACCCGTAAGGACTGAACATGAAGATTCTCATCACCGGCGGTGCCGGTTTCGTCGGTGCTCGTCTGGCGCGCTCGCTGCTGGCACGCGGCACGCTGGCCGGCAAGGCCATCGAGCGCATCGTGCTCAGCGACCAGGCTGCGGCGCCGGCCGACCTGCTCGCCCATGCCCGGGTCGAAGGACGTGTCGGGCCGCTGCTGGCCCACTGCGAGGCCCTGCGCGAAGAGGCCTTCGACGGCATCTTCCACCTGGCCTCCGCCGTCTCGGGCGAGTGCGAGGCCGACTTCGATCTCGGCCTGCGTTCCAACCTCGACAGCACGCGGGCCCTGCTCGATGCGCTGCGCGCCCGCGCCAACGCGGGCGCAGCGCCGGCACGGCTGGTCTTCAGCAGCTCGGTGGCCGTCTACGGACCCGATGCCGCCGTGCCCATGCCGGCACGGGTGGCCGATGAGACCTTGCCCACGCCGCAGACCAGCTACGGCACGCAGAAGCTGATCTGCGAGCACCTGATCGCCGACTACACGCGCAAAGGCTACATCGACGGCCGGGCGGCGCGCTTGATGACGGTGACGGTGCGTCCGGGCCGGCCCAACGGCGCGGCGAGTTCCTTCTTCAGCGGCATCATCCGCGAACCGCTGGCCGGGACCGAGGCCGTCTGCCCGGTGTCGCCCGAGGTGTCGCACCCGGTGTCGTCGCCGCAGCGCACGGTCGAGGGCCTGATCGCCGTCTATGAAGCCAGCCGTGAGGCCTTCTGCGGCCGCACGGCCATGAACCTGCCCGGCCTCAACGTCACCGTGGCCCAGATGCTGGCGGCGCTGGAAGCCGTGGCCGGCGCCAAGGTACGTGCGCTGGTGCGATTCGAGCGCGACGAGCGCATCGCAGGCATCGTCGCCAACTGGCCCAAGGGCGCCACGGCGGGGCGCGCGGCCCGCATCGGCCTGCTGCCCGAGGCCAGCTTCGAAGACATCATCCGCCAGTACATCGCCGACCACACCGGCCACCCCACCGCCCTGAAAGGCCTTGCCTGATGAACCAGATCGACCTCAAGGGCCGCGTCGCGGTCGTCACCGGCGGTGCCCAGGGCATCGGCCTGGCCATCTCGCAGCGCATGCTGGCGTCGGGTGCACGGGTGGTGATGTGGGACATCGACGCCGACAAGCTCGAGTCGGCGCGCGCCAGCCTGTCGGGCGCCGGGCCGGTCAGCGGCCACGTGGTGGAGTTGACCGACGATGACGCCGTGGCCTCTGCCACGGAGGCCACGCTGGCGGCGGCGGGCCGCATCGACATCCTCGTCAACAACGCCGGCATCACCGGCGGCAACGCAGTGACCTGGGATCTCGACCCCGTCGTCTGGCGGCGCGTGATCGAGGTGAACCTGATCGGGCCTTACCTGACCTGCCGCCACCTCGCGCCCGTGATGGCTCGGCAGGGCTATGGCCGGGTGGTCAACATCGCCTCGGTGGCGGGCAAGGAAGGCAACCCCAATGCCTCGCACTACAGTGCGTCCAAGGCCGGCCTGATCGCCCTGACCAAGTCCTTGGGCAAGGAACTGGCGACGAAGGGCGTGCTCGTCAACGCCATCACACCGGCGGTGGCCAGGACGGCCATGTTCGATCAGATGACCCAGGCCCACATCGACTACATGCTGGGCAAGATCCCGATGGGTCGTTTCGTGCAGGTCGAGGAGATCGCCGCGATGGTGGCCTGGCTGTCCAGCGAAGACTGCTCGTTCAGCACCGGGGCCGTCTTCGACATCACCGGCGGGCGCGCCACGTACTGACGACGACCACCCCCGTGGCGGCTTCGCCGCACCTTGCAGGCCGCGCCGGGCCAGTGGCCAGGCTCCTCGGCAGGCAAGAGAGGTCCACTGGACCTCTCTGGTCCGGCCTCGGCCCCCTCAAGGGGGCAACCCGAGCGGCCGGGCGAAGCCCGACCGCCGCGTCCGCTTGATGGGGCTTGCGCTGGACGCGCTTCGCCGTCCGCCAGGGTGACCTGGTCTGCTCCTGCGGGAGCTCATCCGATGCGGCCGAGGAGCAGGTACTCCATCAGTGCCTTCTGCACGTGCATGCGGTTCTCGGCTTCGTCCCAGACCACCGATTGCGGGCCATCGATGACTTCGGCCGTGACCTCTTCGCCTCGGTGCGCGGGCAGGCAGTGCATGAACAGCGCATCGGGCTGGGCCACGCCCATCATCTCGTCGTCCACGCACCAGTCGACGAAGGCCTTGCGTCGTTCTTCGTTCTCGGCTTCGTAGCCCATGCTGGTCCACACGTCGGTCGTGACCAGGTGCGCGCCCTCGCAGGCTTCCAGCGGGTGGTTGAAGACGCGGTAGCAGCTGCTGTCGCGGATGCCGGCCAGTTCGGGGTCGACTTCGTAGCCGCCCGGTGTGCTGACGTGCACCGTGAAGCCCAGTGCTTCGGCCGCCTGCAGCCAGGTGTTGGCCATGTTGTTGCCGTCGCCCACCCAGGCCACGACCTTGCCCTTGAGGCATTCCAGTGCCTCGCCTCCGCCGACGCGGGGGCCGCGGTGCTCGATGTAGGTGAAGATGTCGGCCAGGATCTGGCAGGGGTGATATTCGTTGGTGAGGCCGTTGATGACCGGCACACGGGAGTGCGCCGCGAAGAGCTCGAGCTTGGCCTGCTCGTAGGTGCGGATCATGACGACATCGACCATTCGGCTGATGACGCGCGCGCTGTCCTCGATCGGCTCGGCACGGCCCAGCTGGCTGTCGCCGGTGGTCAAGTGCACGACCGAGCCACCCATCTGGTACATGCCGGCCTCGAAGCTCACGCGCGTGCGCGTGCTGGCCTTCTCGAAGATCATGGCCAGCGTGCGGTCGACCAGCGGCTGGTAGCGCTCGTAGTTCTTGAACCGCGTCTTGATGACGCGCGCGCGGTCGAAGAGGTAGGCGTACTCCTCGGCGCGCAGGTCCTTGAACTGCAGGTAGTGCTTGATCAGGCTGTGCCCCGGCTTCATGGCTGCGGCTCGTCGAGGAAGACCTTCACCAGCGGGCAGAGGATGTCGACGATCTGCGTGGCTTCTGCCGGCGTGATGATCAGCGGGGGCAGCAGGCGGATCACGCGGTCGGCGGTGATGCTGATCATCAGCCCGGCCTGCGCGGCGCGCAGCAGCAGGGCGCCGCAGGGCCGGTCGAGCTCGATGCCGATCATCAAGCCGTGGGCGCGGATCTCCTTCACACCGGGCAGGGCGCCGAGCTGTGCCGTGAGCTGCGAGCGCAGCTGTTCACCCACGTTCGCGGCGTTGGCCAGCAGGCCGTCTTCTTCCATGATGCGCAGGGTCTCGACGCCGGCGCGCATGGCCAGTGGGTTGCCGCCGAAGGTCGTGCCGTGGTTGCCCGGGCCCAGCACGTGCATGGAACGCGGACCGGTGACCACGGCGCCGATCGGCACGCCCGAGCCCAGGCCCTTGGCCAGGGGCATGACGTCGGGGCGGATGCCCGCCCACTGGTGCGCGAACCACTTGCCGGTGCGGCCGATGCCGCATTGCACCTCGTCGAGCATCAGCAGCCAGTCCTGTTGATCGCACAGGCGGCGCAGACCCTGCAGGTACTCGTTGCGCGACGGGTTGATGCCGCCTTCACCCTGGATGGTTTCCAGGAACACGGCCACCACGTTCGGGTTGCTGCGCGCTGTGGCCTCGATGGCGGCCAGGTCGTTCATCGGCACGCGGATGAAGCCTTCCACCAGCGGGCCGAAGCCGGCCTGTACCTTGGGGTTGCCGGTGGCCGACAACGTGGCGATCGAGCGGCCGTGGAAGGCCTTCTCGTAGACGATGATCTCGGGTCGGTGGATGCCCTTGTCGTGCCCGAACTTGCGCGCGATCTTCAGTGCCGCTTCGTTGGCTTCCAGGCCCGTGCTGCAAAAGAACACGCTGTCCAGGCCCGAGATCTCGCAGAGCTTGGTCGCCAGCGTCTCCTGCAGCGGCACCTCGTAGTAGTTCGAGGTGTGGATCAGCCTGGCGACCTGCTCCTGCAGGGCTGGCACCAGCTTGGGGTGGCCGTGGCCCAGGGTGTTGACGGCGATGCCGCCCAAGCCGTCCAGGTAGCGTCGGCCTTCGGTATCCCAGACCCAGCAGCCCTTGCCATGCGACAACGCGATAGGCAGGCGGCCGTAGGTATTCATCACATGGGGCATGGGTGACGTGACAGCAGGCTCAGGGGCGTTCATGGGGGACCTCGGCACAATGAAAAGTGGCCGGCGCAAGACCCATCGGTCGCTCGCCAGCCGGGACCGCATTCTAAAGGTGAGGCTGGAATGGCCGAGAACGAAGGCACGAAGCCTTTGCGGGCCCCACGATGCATGCTGCAACGCAACAAGTCCAAGGCACAATGACGCCACCCGGCGCGGCGTTGTCAGCCGCTGGAAAACTCCGACCGGTAGAACTCCGGGCTGGCATGCCTGCCGCGCCGCGCCTCATGACCCCTTCCAAACCCCGCCAAGTCTTCATCCAAGGCGTCACCCAGGACGGCAAGCCGTTTCGTCCCAGCGACTGGGCCGAGCGCCTGGCCGGCGCGATGTCGAGCTTCCGCCCGGGCGGATCGGCAGGCGGCATCGGCGCCTACATCGGCTACTCGCCCTACTGCGTGCCGCGCGTCATCGGCGGCGTGAAGTGCGTGATCGTCAGCGAGGCGCTGCGCGACATCGAACCGATGGCCTGGGACTTCGTCATGAACTTCGCCCGCGACAATCAACTGCAGGTCACGGATGCCTGCCTGGTGCCGGACGAGTAAGGAGGACCTGCTCTGCAGGCGCCGACCAGACGCAAAAAGGGCCTGCAGTGCAGGCCCCTCGAACGGTCACCCGGAACCGGAAACTCAGGCGGCGAGCGCCAGCGCCTTGACCTTGGCGGCCAGACGGCTCTTGTGGCGAGCAGCCTTGTTCTTGTGGAAGATGCCCTTGTCGGCGACGGAGTCGATGACGCTCTGCGCCGTGGCGAAAAGCTCGGTCGCCTTGGTCTTGTCACCGGAGACGACCGCCTTCTGCACGTTCTTCACGACGGTGCGGAAGTGCGAGCGGAGCGACGAGTTGTTCGCGTTCAGCCGCACGTCCTGGCGGGCGCGCTTGCGGCCGGAGGCGAGGCGAACGGTCTTCTTCTTGGCTTTGGACGAGGTGGCCATGCTTGGACTGTGTTGGGTTCGGGTGATGCAAAGACCGTCGAGTATAGCACGTGACCAGGGAACGGCCCAGGCCCCAAGAAGCGCGCTGCCTATAATCGAGCACCCGCGCCTTCCGGGCGCATTCCCGGCGCGCAGCGCAGCCTTCAAGGCGCCTGTGCGCACGCGATGAACCTTCTCAAGGCCGCTTCCACCGTTTCCCTCTTCACCCTGGCCTCTCGCGTCACCGGTCTGGTGCGCGAGCAGCTCATCGCCGCGACTTTCGGGGCCAGCGCCGCCACCGATGCCTTCAACGTCGCCTTCCGCATTCCCAACCTGTTCCGGCGGCTGTTCGCCGAAGGCGCCTTCTCCCAGGCCTTCGTGCCGCTGCTGGCAGCCACCCGCGAAGCCGAAGGTGACGAGGTCACGCGCCGCCTCATCGACGCCGTGGCCACGGTGCTGGCCTGGGCGCTGCTGCTGGTCTGCGCGCTGGGGGTGATCGCGGCGCCGGTGCTGGTGTGGTCGATGGCCTCCGGCCTGCAGGAGTTCGATCAGGCCGTTTTGATGACGCGCTGGATGTTCCCCTACATCGGCTTCATGTCGATGGTGGCGCTGAGCGCCGGCATCCTCAACACCTGGCGCCGTTTCGTCGTGCCGGCGGCCACCCCGGTGCTGCTCAACCTGTGCGTCATCGCCGCGGCCTGGTTCGGTGCTCCCGCCTTCGAGCGCTGGGGCGTCGCGCCCATCCTGGCGCTGGCCGGCGGCGTCATGCTGGGCGGTGTGCTGCAGCTGGCGGTGCAGGTGCCGGCGCTGCTCAGGATCGGGGCCCTGCCGCGCTTCGGCGTCGGGCTGGCGTCCATCCGCGAGGCCTGGCGCCACCCAGGCGTCAAGCGCATCCTGACCTTGATGGCGCCGGCCCTGCTGGGTGTGTCGGTGGCCCAGCTGTCCCTGGTCATCAACACGCAGATCGCCTCGCACGTGGGCGTCGGCGCGGTGTCGTGGCTGACCTATGCCGATCGATTGATGGAGTTTCCCACCGCGCTTCTCGGTGTGGCACTGGGCGTCGTGCTGCTGCCCCAGTTGTCCGCGGCGCAGGGTCGGTCCGACGGCGCGGAGTACTCGGCCTTGCTGGACTGGGGCCTGCGCCTGGTGGTCTTGCTGGCGCTTCCCAGCGCGGTGGCCCTGCTGATCTTTCCGCAGCCGCTGGTGGCGGTGCTCTTTCATTACGGCGCCTTCGAGTCGCGCGACGTGCAGCAGACGGTGCGTGCGCTGATGGGCTACGGGGTGGGCCTGCTGGGCATCATCGCCATCAAGGTGCTGGCGCCCGGCTTCTTCGCCCGCCAGGACATTCGAACTCCGGTCAAGATCGCGATCGGCGTGCTGGTCGTCACGCAGCTGATGAACCTGGTCTTCGTGCCCTGGCTGGGCCATGCCGGGCTGGCGCTGTCGATCGGCATCGGCGCGCTGATCAACGCCGGGCTGCTGCTCGCAGGCCTGCTGCGAACAGGAGCCTATCGTCCGCAACCGGGCTGGCTGGCTTTCGGCGCCAAGGTGGCGCTGGCGACAGCCGCACTGGGCCTGTTCCTGGCCTGGGCTGCGGGAGCCTTCGACTGGATGGCCCTGCAGCAGCAAGGCTGGTGGCGCGCAGCCCGGCTGGCCGGGGTGCTGGCGGCGGCCACTGCCCTGTACTTTGCCATGCTGGCAGGATGCGGACTGCGGCTGCGGCAGTTCGCCAGGCGCGGCTGACCTAAACTGCAGCCTGAAACGCCCATGGCCGGACCCTTGCACTTCGAAACTCCCACCGCACTCGAGTACTTCGCTGCGTTGGTGGCCGACGACGCCACGTTTTCGGTGCTGGAAGCCGCCGTGGCGGTAGCGCAGTGCGAGTACCCTCAGCTGGATTCGCTCGAGGTGCTGGCCGAGGTCGATTCACTGGCCGACAAGCTTCGGCGGCGCATTCCGGCCGATGCCGCCCCCCTGCAACGCCTGCGACTGGTGAACCGGTTCTTCTTCAAGGAACTGGCCTTTTCCGGCAACGTCAACGACTACTACGATCCGCGCAACAGCTATCTGCCCGACGTGCTGAAGAGGCGTCGCGGCATCCCGATCACCCTGGCGCTGCTGTACGTGGAACTGGCGACCCAGGTCGGCTTGCCGGCCGTCGGCGTGTCGTTTCCCGGGCACTTCCTGGTCAAGCTTCGCATGCCGCGGGGCGAGGTCATCATCGACCCTTTCACCGGTCATTCGCTGTCGCGAGAAGAACTCGACGAGCGCCTGATGCCCTACAAGCGCCAGCGCGGCCTGATCGGCGACTTCGAGGCGCCCCTCGGTCTGTTTCTCCAGTCGGCCAAGCCGCGCGACGTGATTGCCAGGCTGCTGCGCAACCTGAAGGAAATCCACCGCACCTCGGAGGACTGGCCCCGGCTGCTGGGCACGGTCGATCGCCTGGTCGTGCTGCTGCCCGACCACTGGGAAGAGCGCAGAGACCGTGGCCTGGTCCATGCCGAACTGGGCAACCCGCGGGCTGCGATCCGTGACCTGGAGGTCTATCTGGAGCACTGCGGCGACGCCGACGATGCCCCGGCCCTGCGTGGGCGCCTGGGCGAACTGCGCCGCCACAACGGTTCGGACCTGCATTGAGCGCCGCCGGCACCGCCATGAAGCAGATTCCGCTGGCCATCGGTCCCGAGACGGAGCCGACCTTCGACACCTTCGTCGCAGGTCCCAACGCTCCGGCGATGGAGCACCTGAGGACCCTGGTGCTGCCGTCGGCTCCGGTCTACCTGTGGGGCCCGCCCGGCAGCGGCAAGACCCACCTTCTGCACGCACTGGCGCATCACGCCCGGACCTCGGGCGCACGCGCCGGCTGGTTCACGCCCGGCGAGCCGACGCCCTGGACTCTGTTGCCCGATTGGAGCCTGGTGGTGCTCGACGAGTGCGACCGCCTCGATGCGCTGGCACAGCAGGCGGCGTTCGCCCTGTTCGTCGAGGCGGCCAGCCAGGGGGTGCAGGTGGTGGCCGCCGGGCGCTTGCCTCCGGTGGATCTGCCGCTGCGCGACGACTTGCGCACCCGTCTGGGATGGGGCCATGTGTTCGCGATGCAATGCCTGTCGGAGAGCGAGACCCGTGCCGCCCTTCGCCGTGAAGCGGACCGCCGCGGCATCTTCCTGTCCGACGACGTGATGGGTTACCTGATGACCCGCTTTTCCCGCGACCTGAAGCACCTGATGCAACTGCTCGACCGCCTCGACGACTTTGCCCTGGCCACTTCACGCCAAGTCTCGGTACCGCTGCTCAAGCGCATGCTGGCCGAAGAGGCCGCTCCCGGCGAGGGAGCGGCGTGAACCTGACGCTGTTCGATCTCGACGGCACACTGCTGCCCATCGACTCCGACCACGCGTTCGGTGAGTTCCTGGTGCGTCGCGGCTGGGCCGATGCGTCGGCCTACCGTGCGCGCAACGACCAGTTCTTCGAGCAGTACCAGGCGGGTCGGCTGGACATCGCTGCCTACATCGACTTTGCCACCGCCCCCTGGCGCGACCGATCCGGCGCTGATCTGGCCGCCCTGAGCGAGGACTTCGTTCGCGAGGTGGCGCGTCCGGCGCTGCGGCCCGCGGCGCTCGACCTCGTGCGTCGGCATCAGGAGGCTGGTGACCTGGTGGCCATCGTCACCGCCACCAACGAGTTCATCACGCGCCCGATCGCCGACCTGTTCGAGGTGCCGGCGCTCATCGCCACCGAACTGGCGCGTGACACGGCTGGGCGCGTCACGGGCGGCATCCGTGGCGTGCCTTCCTTCCGTGAAGGCAAGATCGCGCGCGTCGACCACTGGTTGGCCGGCCTCGGGCGTGGTCTTCAGGACTTCGAGGTCAGCAGCTTCTTCAGCGACTCCACCAACGACCTACCGCTGCTGGAGCGGGTGAACCGTCCGGTGGCCACCAACCCCAGCCCCTCGCTCGCGCAGATCGCGCAGCAGCGCGGCTGGGCCGTCCTGCGGCTTTTCGAATGACACACTGAATGATCAAGAAGTTCATCCGCCGCCTGCTCGGCAAGAGCGACGACTTCGCGGACACCGAGCCCGCGGCCGCCTTGCCGGAGGAACCGGTCATTCCGATCGGCCAGCGCGTGGAGGTGCCGTTCGAGGAACACCGCATCGACCCCAAGCTGCTGGACGACAACGCCGTGCGCGTGGTCCGCACGCTGAAGGACGCCGGTTTCGAAGCCTACGTGGTGGGCGGTGCCGTGCGCGACCTGCTGGTGGGGCTGCGGCCAAAGGACTTCGACGTCGCCACCGACGCGACGCCGGAACAGGTGAAGTCGCACTTTCGACGGGCCTTCATCATCGGCCGGCGCTTTCGCATCGTGCACGTGGTGTTCGGACGCGGGCGCGAGCATGAAGTCATCGAGGTGTCCACCTTCCGTGCCTATCTGGATCCCAACGCCGCCGACCAGGTGGGCGGCAACGAGAAGACTGCGAAGCGCGACATGGCCGACAAGTCCCACGTCGTCGATGCCAGCGGCCGCGTGCTGCGCGACAACGTCTGGGGTCCCCAGGTCGAGGACGCCGCGCGCCGCGACTTCACCGTCAATGCCATGTACTACGACCCGGTGCGGCAGATCGTCGTCGACTACCACCGTGGCCTGGCCGATTCGCGGGCCCGCGTGCTGCGCATGATCGGCGATGCGCCCACCCGCTACCGCGAAGACCCGGTGCGCATCATCCGTGTGGTGCGCTTTGCTGCCAAGCTGGGCTTCGCCATCGAACCGGCGACCGAAAAGCCGATCCGTGAGCTGTCGAAGCTGCTGGTCAACGTGCCACCGTCGCGACTGTTCGACGAGATGATCAAGCTGCTGCAGACCGGCCATGCCCTGGCCAGCATCGAGCAGATCCGCCGCCATGGCCTGGACAAGGGCGTCTTCCCCATCCTCGACGCCGTTCTGCAGCCCGAACAGCCGCACCCGAAGCGCGCCAAGTTCATCGAACTGGCGCTGGCCGACACCGACAAGCGCGTCGGCGAGGGGCGGGCCGTCGTGCCGAGCTTCATGCTGGCCTGCATGTTGTGGCACGACGTGCAGATCCGATGGAGTGCCCTGTCCGACAAGGGCGAACCGCCGTTCCAGGCCTTGCAGCAGGCCATCGATGCCGTGTTCGACGCCCGGATAGGCGACATCTCCGGCCGCGGCAAGCTGGCAGGTGACATGCGAGAGATCTGGCAGATGCAACCGCGTTTCGAGCGCCGCACGCCGAGCAGTGCCGCATCCCTGGTGGCACAGCCGCGCTTTCGCGCGGGCTACGACTTCCTGCGCCTGCGCGCTGACGTGGGCGAGATCGACACGGCCCTGGCCGATTGGTGGGAGGACTTCCATCTTGGCAGCGACGACGAACGCGAAGCGCTGCTGGAGACCTTGCGCGAAGCGGCGCCGGCCCGCCGTGGACCGGCGCGCCGGGCAGCGGCCCCGGGGTCGATGGTGGCCGAGAGCATCGACGGCGACGATGCACCCGAGGTGTCGGACGACAGCGGCGAGCCACCCGCCGGGGCGCCGGCCCGCAAGCGGCGCAGGCGGCGGCGCAAGCCGGGCGCGGGCTCTGGAACGGTCTCGACGCCGGCCGGAGGCGGCCCCGACGATTCTTGAAGGAAGCCAGGATGCAGACGCTGCCCATCTCGGTGCAGACCTTCGGTCTGCTGGTGCTGGCGAACGTCTTCATGACCTTCGCCTGGTACGGGCATCTGAAGCACCTGGCCGACCGGCCCTGGTACCTGGCGGCGCTGCTCAGCTGGGGCATCGCACTGTTCGAGTATTTGCTCCAGGTGCCTGCCAATCGCATCGGATATGCCGGCGGCTACAGCCTGGCGCAGCTCAAGATCGCGCAGGAGGTGATCACGCTGGCGGTGTTCATCCCGTTCGCGGTGCTCTACATGCAGCAGCCCTTGAAGCTCGACTACCTCTGGGCCGCGCTGTGCCTGCTGGGTGCGGTCTACTTCATCTTCAGAAACTGACACGGGCGCCGTCAAGGCGATCGCCGGGGGCATCAGGTCCCGAAGCCGCCGATCCGGGCCGACAGCAGCGGCGGCAGATGGACGGTCGCCTGAAGCTGCCACTCGAAGAAGTGCTGGATGCTGTAGGCGATGGTGCCCATCATCACGCCGCCGCCCAGCAGCAGGGCCAGGATCACCCCCAGCACCGGGCCCCAGCCGGTGGCTCGGGCAGGCTGGCCCGGGTTGTGGCGTGCCTGCCAGCGATCGTCGGGCGTCAGTCCGTAGATGATGGCCGACAGCATGGCCACCGAGATCATCACGCCCAGCAAGGGGCTCAGCAGCGACGCCCAGGCATCATCCTGGCCCAGGTTCTGCATGCGCACGATGCCCGCCAGTCCGACCAGGGTCGGCAACGGGTGCAGCCAGGCCAGCAGGTCGTGCCGGCCCTTGAGATAGAAGCGATGGGCTCCCAAAGTGCCCAAGGCCACGGCCAGCCAGGTCGCCATCGTCTTCGATCGGTATCGCATGGCGGGCCTCAAACCGACAGCGCCGAGGCGCTGTCGCCCAGGCCTTGCGTGTAGGAGATGGTTGCAGGCATGACAGCGAGTTTATAATGCGCGGTTTTCGGCGCTGGCTTGCCCGTGGGGTGCAGGCGTATCTACGGTGCCGGCCACGGTGCGTGGGCGAGGGCGGGACGGGGTCCCGACCAGACTCCACGAACCACTCCCGATCGCAGTCCTGTGTGTCTCCTGGCACGGCGATCGACACAGATTCGAGGAATTTCCAAGATGGTCGTCATCCGACTGGCTCGTGGTGGTGCGAAGAAGCGCCCGTTCTACAACATCGTGGTCGCCAATGGCGCCGCTCGCCGTGATGGTCGCTTCATCGAGCGCGTGGGGTTCTACAACCCCATGGCCTCGGGGGGCGAGCAGCCGCTGCGCGTGGCTCTGGACCGCGTCAGCTACTGGGCGGGCGTGGGCGCGCAGCTGTCGCCCACCGTCGCCCGCCTGGTCGACCAGGCCAAGAAGGCGGCCTGATCGCCACCGGGGTGAGTGCCTTGGCTCACCCGGCGGCCAGCGGCGATGAGCCGACATGGCCGGAAGACGCGGTCGAGGTCGGCCGTGTCCTGGGCGCCTGGGGCGTCAAGGGCGGGATCCGCGTGAAGCCATTTTCGGCCGATCCGCAGGCCCTGTTCTCTTCCCGCCGCTGGTTCATCGCCGCGGGAGTCGTCTCTGCAGCCCGGCCCGCCGGGGCCAGGCCGATGGTGGTGCCGCGGCTGCTGCGCATCACCAGTGCCCGCGAACACGTCGACACCGTGGTCGCGACCTGCCAGGAGCTGTCCGACCGGGACATGGCGCAGGCCTTGTCGGGCGCCCGCGTGTTCGTCTCGCGCAGCAGCTTCCCGACGCCTGACGAAGACGAGTTCTACTGGGTCGACCTGATCGGCACGAACGTGGTCAACCGTGAAGGGGTGGACCTGGGCTCCGTCGTCGGCCTCATCGAGACCGGCCCCCATTGCGTGCTGCGGCTGTCCTCGGTCGATGCCGAGGGCGCCGAGCGCCTGATTCCCTTCGTGGCGTCCTACATCGACAAGGTCGACCTGCAGGCGCGGCGCGTCACGGTCGACTGGGCGGCCGACTTCTGATCGCTCCGTCCGTGCGCTTCGACGTCGTCACGCTGTTTCCCGAACTGTTCGGCCCGCACCTCGCGCAGGGCATCACGCGGCGCGCTTTCGAAAGCAAGGCGGTCGATGTGCGTCTGTGGCAGTTGCGAGACTTCGCCGACGATGCCTATCGACGTGTCGACGACCGGCCTTTTGGCGGGGGCCCTGGCATGGTGATGCTGGTCGAACCGCTGCTGCGTGCGCTGCAGGCCGTTCGTGCCGACCGTGCCGGCGATGGCGCGCGCGTGGTGCACTTCACGCCCACGGGCGTGCCACTGACGCAGGCCCTCGTTGCCGACTTCGCGGCCGGCAGCGGTGCGGTGCTGGTCTGTGGCCGCTACGAGGGCATCGACCAGAGGTTCGTCGACGCCTGCGTGACCGACCGCATCAGCCTGGGCGACTTCGTGCTGTCCGGAGGTGAACTGCCCGCCCTGGCCCTGCTGGACGCCGTGGCGCGGCTTCAACCGGGTGTGCTCAATGCCCCGTCGCACGAACAGGACAGCTTCAGTGACGGGCTCCTCGAAGGTCCGCACTACAGCCGTCCCGAGACCCTGGTGCTCGACGGCCTGACGGTTGGCGTGCCGCCGGTGCTGATGTCGGGTCACCATGGGCAGATCGCACGCTGGCGCCGGGAGCAGGCGCTGGAGACCACGGTGCGCACGCGCCCCGATCTGATCGCCGCGGCGCGCGCGGCCGGCCGGCTGAGCGCGCAGGACGAAAGGTTCATTGCCAGCCTCGGGGTATACTCAAAGGCTTTTCGATCCTCTGACGGCTGAGCACCCATTTCAACAAGCAGTCTGGTCAAGATCGATCCGGAGTCCCCTGTGAACATCATTGCAGCGCTCGAGCAGGAAGAAATCGCTCGACTGAACCGCACCATCCCGGCCTTCGCCCCGGGCGACACGGTCATCGTCAACGTCAACGTCGTCGAAGGCACGCGCAAGCGGGTGCAGGCGTACGAGGGCGTGGTCATCGCCAAGCGCAACCGTGGGCTGAACAGCAGCTTCATCGTGCGCAAGATCTCCAGTGGCGAAGGTGTGGAACGCACCTTCCAGCTCTACAGCCCGCTGCTGGCCGGCATCGAAGTGAAGCGCCGCGGCGACGTGCGCCGTGCCAAGCTGTACTACCTGCGCCAGCGCAGCGGCAAGTCGGCGCGCATCAAGGAAAAGCTGTCCTGATCCTCGCGGGTCGCACGGACTGAACAGGCCGCCTTCGGGCGGCTTGTTCTTTTTTCGGCTGGTCTTCGCTGCTCCATGGCGTGTCCGGCCACTCTCGGCGGTTCTACCCTGCCGCTCCACCGCTTCTCCACAGGTTTGCGCACAGGGGCGTCGGCAGGCCCCGCTTATGATGCTTCGATGTCTGTGATGTTCAACGCGCGCGACAGCGCCAACCTGCCCCGCGACGACGAGATCGCACGTCTTCGCGTGCCGCCCCATTCGGTGGAAGCCGAGCAGAGCGTGCTCGGCGGGCTGATGCTCGACAACCTGGCCTGGGACCGCGCATCGGACCTGCTCACCGACAACGACTTCTATCGTTTCGAGCACCGGATGATCTTCACGGCCATCGCCGGCCTCGTGAGTGCTGCGCGTCCTGCCGACGTCATCACCGTGTTCGAACAGCTGCAGAGCCTGGGCAAGGCCGAGGACTGCGGCGGTCTGGCCTACCTGAACGCGCTGGCCCAGAGCGTTCCCAGTGCGGCCAACATGCGGCGCTACGCGGAGATCGTGCGAGAACGAGCCATCCTGCGCAAGCTGATCGCCGCCAGCGACGACATCGCCACGCAGGCCTTCAACCCGCAGGGCCGCAACGTCAACACCATCCTGGACGAAGCCGAGACCAAGATCTTCAAGATCGGCGAGGAGGGCTCGCGTCAGAAGCAGGGCTTCCAGGGCATCGACAAGCTGATGGTGGCGCTGCTCGACCGCGTCAACGAGCTCTACGAGAACGGTGCCGAGGAGGTGACCGGCGTGCGCTCGGGCTTCTACGACATGGACCGCATGACGGCTGGGCTGCAGAAGGGTGACCTCATCGTGCTGGCCGCACGGCCGTCGATGGGCAAGACCGCCTTCGCGCTGAACATCGCCGAGCACGTGGCGGTGTCCGAAGGGCTGCCGGTGCTGGTGTTCTCGATGGAGATGGGTGCTTCGCAGCTGGCGCTTCGGCTGGTGGGCTCGCTCGGCCGCATCGACCAGCAGCACCTGCGCACCGGCAAGCTGGCCGGCGACGAGTGGACGCGACTGGCCGAGGCCGTCGACAAGCTCAAGCAGGCTCAGGTGTTCATCGACGAGACGCCGGCGTTGAACTCGGCCGAACTGCGTGCCCGGGCCCGTCGCATGGCGCGCCAGTTCGGCGGCACGCTGGGTCTGATCGTCATCGACTACCTGCAGCTGATGAGCGGCTCGAGCTCGGGCGGCGACGAGAACCGCGCCACCGAGATCGGCGAGATCTCTCGCGGGCTGAAGGCGCTGGCCAAGGAGCTGCAATGTCCGGTGATCGCGCTGTCGCAGCTCAACCGCAGCGTCGAGTCCCGCAACGACAAGCGGCCGATGATGAGCGACCTGCGCGAGTCGGGCGCCATCGAACAGGATGCCGACGTCATCATGTTCATCTATCGGGACGAGTACTACAACAAGGAGTCGAAGGAACCGGGTGTGGCCGAGATCATCCTGGCCAAGCAGCGAAACGGCCCGGTCGGCACGGTGAAGCTGACCTTCCTGAAACCGCTGACCAAGTTCGACAACCTGGCGCCGGGCGCCAACGCGGGCGAGTACTGAAACCTGGCGGGGGCGCCATGAGCGGCTTGACCGCGGGAGAATACTGTTTATATTCACAGTATGTCTCCTCCGCCCCGCAAGTCCTTGGAATCGCCCGCCGCTCAGGTGCTCGCGCCCAGGCGAGGCCGCGGCACGGTCTGGGCCATCGAACATCGCTTCCAGGCCGCGACCACCGAAAGCTTCGATGACGGCTGGGGCACGCTGGAGCAGATCGCCAGCGAAGAGCGCCTCGCACCCGCGACCCAGGTGCTCGAGGAACAGGCGCGCAGCATCCTCGCGGGCAACGATTCGCCCGACATCGGCTTCGACCTCTCGATCAATCCCTACCGGGGCTGCGAGCATGGCTGCATCTACTGCTACGCACGGCCCACGCACAGCTATCTCAACCTGTCTCCCGGGCTCGACTTCGAGACCCGCATCATCGCCAAGGTCAACGCCGCCGATCGTCTGCGCGAGGCGCTCTGCTCGCGGGCCTACACGCCTGCACTGCTGAACATCGGCTCGGCCACCGACGCCTACCAGCCCGCCGAGCGCCGGCTGGGCATCACGCGCTCGGTGATCCAGGTGCTGCAGGAAGCCCGCCACCCCTTTTCGCTGATCACCAAGTCGAGCGGTGTCGAGCGCGACCTCGACCTGATTGCGCCGATGGCGGCCGACCATCTGGCGGCCGTGTATGTCTCGATCACCACCCTCGACCCCGCGCTGGCGCGAGTGCTCGAGCCGCGTGCGGCGGCTCCTCAGCGCCGGCTGCGCACGATAGAGACACTGGCGCGTGCCGGCGTGCCGGTCGGCGTCAGCGTGTCGCCGGTGATCCCGTTCCTCAATGAGCCGGAACTCGAGAAGATCCTGCACGCCGCGCGCGAAGCGGGCGCCGGTGCGGCCTTCAGCGTGGTGCTGCGCCTGCCATGGGAAGTGAATCCGCTGTTCCAGAACTGGCTCGAACAGCACGTCCCCGAACGTGCCGCACGCATCATGGCGCGCGTGCGCGACATGCGGGGCGGCAAGGACAACGACGCCAGCTTCGGCAGCCGCATGCGGGGCACCGGCCTCTGGGCCGAACTGCTGCGCCAGCGGTTCGAGAAATGCTGCAGCAAGCTCGGCCTCGACCGCCAGCGCATCGAACTCGATCTAACGCAGTTCAGGCCGCCCGGCGGCGACTCGCGCCAAGGCTGCCTGTTCTGAGGGCCGTGGCACGGGCGTTCAGCCCTTGAAGAGGTCCTTCACGCGGTCGGTCCAGCTCTTGGCGTTCGGCGAGTGCTTGTCGCCGCCCTTGCGAAAGGACTCGTCCAGCTCCTTCAGCAGCTTGCGCTGGTGCTCGGTGAGCTTGACCGGCGTTTCCACCGTGATGTGGCAGTACAGGTCGCCGGGGTAGGTGGAGCGCAGGCCCTTGATGCCCTTGCCGCGCAGCCGGAAGGTCTTGCCGTGCTGCGTGCCTTCGGGCAGTTCGATCTCGGCCTTGCTGCCCAGCGTGGGCACCTCGATGGCGCCGCCCAGTGCGGCGCTGACCAGGCTCACCGGCACGGTGCAGTGCAGGTCGTCGCCGTCGCGCTCGAAGATCTCGTGCGCCTTGATGCGGATCTCGATGTACAGGTCGCCGGCCGGGCCACCATTGGTGCCGGGCTCGCCGTTGCCGGCGGATCGGATGCGCATGCCCTCGTTGATGCCGGCGGGGATCTTGACCTCCAGCGTCTTCTGCTTCTTGATCTTGCCGGCGCCACTGCAGGTCACGCACGGGTCGGGAATGATCTTGCCGGTGCCGCGGCAGTGCGGGCAGGTCTGCTGGATGCTGAAGAAGCCCTGGCGCATGTGCA
>LNFM01004451.1_pt1 | contig 25782 bp, 24 predicted proteins | sample 596031 | NCBI WGS metagenome assembly LNFM01 (sample SAMN04254537, study PRJNA301005) | activated carbon metagenome | isolation source: dual media filters at the Ann Arbor, Michigan drinking water treatment plant | place: USA: Ann Arbor | reverse complement strand
CTCTTCAACACGGACTACGTCGGCGTGCAAAAGCAGCGAGCGCTGTTGCTCGAAGTGATGGACTACTGCGCGCGCGGCGGAATCGACTCGGTGCGCGAGATCAACGCCTCGGGCCGGCTCGACGGGATGTTTCTGCGATTCACTTCGGGGACGCGCGCCGAGCAGAAGCAGTTTCTCGTCGAGCTCTTCGAGGATCGCGAGTCGCTCGCGTGGATGGCGATCGCGTTCATCGTCGTGTTCGCTTCGTTTCTCAACGACGCCGACTACACGCTGCAGGGCATCGATCGCAGCGGCGCGCGACCGGTGTGAACGTAGAGACCGCGGGGAATACGGCCCGATCGCCGCGCGCCCCAAAAGCGCGTATGGTGCTAGCGCGCATCGAGGTCGGGGTTCGCCACAAAACGGTGCGCGGGCGCCCTCGCATCGTGCGCGGCGGGCAGCGCTACGCCCGCCACGATCCCGAAAGGGGAGCACTCACGTGGGCGACAAATCACCGAAGTCCAAGAATCGCGCGAAGAAGCAAGACAGCGCCAAGAAGCAGACGGCAACCGACGTAGCGAAGGCGAAGCAGACGCCTGTGATCGCACCAGCAAAGAAGGGCAAGTAGCCCTCGAGGGCCGGCGATCGCGCGCTCGAACGTCGTGCTCTCGTCGGTCGGCTCTGCGCGATTCGAGTTCGTTTCGACCGCGCCGAACCCGCTGAACCATCCGTGGTGTTCTGTCCGAGGGGCGCAGAAGAGATCACGCGAACCATGAGCGCTCGGGTCAGCCTCGCGCGTCGCGGAGCGCTCGGGTCAGCCTCGCGCGAGCCCCACAGCGAGAGACGCTCCGACCAGCACGCTCGATGCGCTGGCGAGCATGAGCAGCGTTCGATACGCGCCGTTCGATCGACGTGCCGCTCGCGTGAGCCCCGCGCTCATCACCGCGGTCATCGCGGTCATGCCCGCCACGGTCCCCACTCCGAACAGCAGCAGAAACAGCAGCGTCCCAACGCCGCTCGCGGTGCTCGCCGCGAGCAGCGCCGTCCCTGCCGTGCCAGCGAGCCCGTGCAGCGCGCCGACGCCGAACGCGCTCTTCATCGCACGCCCTTCGGACACCGGCGCCGCCACCTGCTCGGCGCCCCGCGAGAGCCGCCACAACCCCGCGAGCCCCAACAGCACGAGCATCGCGCACACCGCCCACTCTCCTGCGCGCGTCATGGTCGCCGAGAAGCGAACGCCCGCGAGCGCGATCGCCGCGCCCGCCGCCAGCAACGTCGCCGAGTGCCCCGCGCCCCAGAGCGCCCCGACGCGCAGGGCGCCCCACAACCCCTGCTCGCGCCGCAAGAGGGTCGCGACCGCAGCCACATGATCGGCGTCCATCGCATGCCGAAGCCCGATCGCAAACCCCGCGCCCATCGCCATCGCCAATCGCATCAGAACCGAACCATACAATAACGCATACAACTTGCAATTGCATTTAAATTACAATAGCATCACGCTCGTGTCGTCGACACCTCGCGCGAAGCTCCGCTACCGAATCAAGCCCCGCATCGCGCACCCGAGCGACTGCGACTGCGACGCGCACGAGGTCCCCGCGTCGCAGGGCGCCGTCGCAACCGAGGCCGACGCCGCCGCGCGCTGGACTGCGTGGTTGCCCGCGCTCGCTTGCCTCGTCTGCCCGGCGTGCCTGAGCCTGTACGCCAAGGTCCTCGCCGCCATCGGGGTCGGCGTGGTGATCTCCGAACGGCAGCACGACGCGCTGCTCGCCTTCGCGGTCGTCACCTCGTTGCTCACGAGCGCATATCGCACCGTGCGGACCGGCCGACGTTGGCCGCTCGCGGTGACCTCGACGGGCGCGGCGCTGGTGACCCTCGGGCACCTGACCGATCGGCACCCGCTCGAGTGGATCGGCGTGCTCTGCATGCTCGCGAGCGGACTGCTCGAGCGCCGGCGCTCGCGCTGAGCCACCGGCGCGCGAACGGCGATCGAGCGCCCGCAGGACGGGCGAGTATCGGGTACCCTCGCGACTCGACCATGTCGCTCGTGAAAGTCGCTCGGTTTCGTCGGACCTCGGTGTGCTGCGCTTCGATCGCCGCGCTCGTCGCGAGCTCGCTGCTCGCGCAAACAGCGCACGCGCAGCAGACGCCCTCGGCAGAGCCGCGCGAGGAGTTCTCGCCGATGGCGGTCAGCCCCCGCCCCGCGGTCGAGATGCACTTTCTCGCCTATCGAGGCGAGGATCGATACCTCGTCGAAGTCGGCGGACAGCGCTGCAATACGCCCTGCACGTTGGTGCTTCCGTCGGGGCCGACAGCGCTTCGCACGACGGGCAGCGGCGAGCTGAACACTCAGTTCGTCGTTCCGCACCTTACGGCGCAAGTGCGGCTCAACCACGGCGCGCCCAACTGGCATTTGCCACTCGGGGCGACGCTCATTCCGACGGGAATCGCGGTGGGAGCAGGCATGTGGGCGCTCGCCTTCGCGTGCAGATCGAGCAACACCGGATGCCAGATCGCGAATTTTACAGTCTGGCCGATCCTGGGCGTCTCGATGCTCATCGCGGGCAGCGTGCTCACCGCAAACGCCAACCGCGGAGCGCCCATCGACGCCAACCGCGTCGAGATCCTCGACGCGAGGCTGCGGCGTCGCGGCGTGCGCTTCACGGACTTCGCGCTCGGGCCGACAGAGAACGGCGTCGCGAGCTCGTTTGCGTTCGTGTTCTAGAGAACCACGAGGTGACCTTCGAGGCAGAGAGCGCGGCCTGGGGCCTGGGCTCCAGCGGGGATTTGCCGAGGAATATCGCTGGACGCGGCTCTGCCTTCGGCCGGCGTCAGCGAACGAGACGGACGCGTCCTCGGGCGCGCAGACGCCGGCCACGACCGGTCGGGAGCGCGCGACTCGAGCGGTCTGTGGACCTCGGAATTCGCTTTCGATTCCGAGGTTGACGAGCGAATCGCGCGGCGCTGCTGGTAGCGTAGAGAGCTGCGGATGCGACGACGCAGCGCGAACGCGGGCGACGAGCTCGCGACACCCATCTCGATCAGCGCGGCCGCGGCCTGGCTGGGCGTGAGCGTCGCGACGCTGCGGCGCTGGGACGCGCTTGGAATTCTCCTCGCAGACCGCACGGACAACGGCGAGCAGCGGACGTACACGCGCGAGCGGCTCGAAGCGTTTCGCCGCGGGGCGCAGCACCAGGCGCCGAGCGCTCTCGTGGGTCGCGCGCGAGACCTCAGCGCAGTGCGATCGATGCTCGCGGCCCCGCCTGGATTTCTCACGCTCACCGGCCCGCCAGGCGTGGGCAAGACCGCGCTCGCGACGGCCCTCACGCGAAGAGCCGGGGCGCGGGCTGTGTGCGACCTTCGCACCGTGCGCACGGCGGACGCGCTGCTCGCGAAGCTCGCGATGACCGTGGGGCTCACGTACACCGGCGCTCTCTCGGAGGACGCGCGGCTGGAGGCGATCGCCGCAGCCCTCCAGGCTTGGGGTGAGACGCCGCTGGTGTTGGACAACGTCGAACAGTTGCTCGTCGAGGGGCGCGGGCTGCTCGAGCGCGTCGCCGCCAACGCGCCCGCAAACGTGCGGATCGTGCTGACGTCACGCGAGGCGCTCGGACTGCCGCAAGAGCGGGTTTATCGGCTCGAGCCGCTCTCCGATCGCGACGCGGAGCTGCTCTTTCTCGCGCGCTCCCGCGCCGCGGGAGCCCCGAGGATTCACCAGCGCGACCAACACGTGGTGCGCGCGGTCGTGCAGCGGCTCGATGGACTTCCGCTTGCGCTCGAGCTGGCGGCCGCGCTCGCGCAACAACACACTCCGCGATCCCTCCTGCGGCTGCTCAAGGACAACACCGATGGGGCTCCTTCGAGCGCTGGCCCTTCGAGCGCGCTGCGCATCGAGTGGGCCGTGCTCTCGTCGTGGAACCTCCTCACTGAAATCGAGCGCTTGCGGCTGCGCGAGTGCGCCGTGTTTCTCGGTCCATTCACGGAAGATGCGGCGACGAACGTGCTGAGCGCGAAGGACGGCGCGCCCCCGGTGGCCGCGACCCTCGCTTCGTTGGTGAGCAAGAACCTCTTGGTCCAGCGTAGCTACGACGCCGCGTCGATCCCGCGCTTCGGCCTCTTGGAGAGCATCACCTCGGTGCTGCGCCAGCAGAGCCCTCCGGACTTCGACGAAGCCGCGACGCGCGCGCGGTTCGCTCGGTGGTTTGCCAAACGCGTCGCGCCGCTCGCTGCAGAGCCTCACCGCGACGCGGCTCCTCAGCTTCGCTCGGAGGTTCGCAGAGACCTCGACGACGCCCTCGCCTCGACGCTCTACGCCGAGCCCGAAGAGGTGGTCCGCATCGCGCTCGGGCTCGATCGGCAGCTGTCCTGCGAGGGTCCGCACAGCATCCACGAGACGTTGCTCGATCGCGCGGTCGAGCGATCGACGTCGCTCGACGCTGGGGCCCGCGTCGAGGCGCTGTGCGCTCGCGCCAACGCGCGACGGCTGAAGGCGCGCTTCGACGAGGCCGAGCGCGACGCTGCGACCGCGGTGGCCCTCGCAGAAGCCGCCGGGGATCGCGGAGCAGCGCAGGTTTCGCACAGCATGCTCGGCGCGGTGTTTCTCTGGAGCGCGAGGGCTGCGGACGCTCGAGCGCGGCTCGAGGCGGCGGTGAAGCTCGCGCAAGAGCTCGACCGACGCGACGCCGAGGCGATCGCGCGCGGGTGGCTGTCGAGCGCCCTTCGCGCGCTACGCGAGTTTCCGCTGGCCGAAGAGCACGCGACCGTCGCGCTCGAGCTCGCGAGGCGCCACTGCGGCGGGCGCGAGCAAGGAGTGGCCTTCGCGTCGCTGGCGATGCTGCGCACAGAGACGGGGCGCGCCGATCAGGCCGCGCCGCTCTTGCAGGCGGCGCGAGAGACCTTTCGCGCGGCGGGAGACCGGCGAGCCGAATGCATCGCGCTCAACGACCTCGCGAGCCTCGAGATCACGCGCGGCAACGACGAGCTCGCGCTAGAGTATCTGCGCGAGGCCTGTCGCTCCAAGCGCCTGCTCGAGCAGACGCCGATCGGCCCCTACGTGCGGCTCAACCTGGGAATCGCGCTGCTCTTGCACGAGCAGCTCGAAGAAGCAGACGCCGCGCTGAACGAAGCGGAGCGTCGGTTCGAAGCCTTGAATTTCAACGGTCAGCGAGCGATCACGCGAGGCCTTCGCGCGGTCACCGAAGCGCGCCGCGGCAAACTCAGCGCGGCGGACGCGCTGCTCGACGCGGCACGCGCGCTGCTCTCCGACGGGCCCTCGCGTTGGCACACAGACCTCGAGCTGCTCACCGGCAACGTGTGGTGCGCGCGCGCGGTCGTCGCCGACGCGCAGGGACGAGGGGACGAGGCCGAAGCGCTGCGGGCGCGAGCGCGAGCGCTGCTCGAAGCGTCGCGCGGGGATGCCAGCGTCGCGCACCCCATTTCGTACTCGCTCCTGGTGCGCGCGTTGGCGCGCGCCACGCCCGATGTCGCGACGCAACGCTTGCGAGTGGGGCCTTCGTCCGAGTGGTTCGAGACCGCGGAGGGTGCGCGCACATCGCTCGCGCAGCGTCGCCCTTTGCGAGCGATCCTCGACGCGCTCACGCGAGCGCCGACCGATCGATCGCTCACCGTCGCCGAGCTGCGATCGGCCGCATGGCCCGGAGAGCGGATGAGCGATTCATCCGCGCTCAATCGGGTGAAGGTCGCCATCACGTCGCTGCGCGCGATGGGGCTGCGCGAGCAAATCATCCGAGACGAACACGGCTATCGCATCGCGCCGCAGGTGCGCGTCGATCGCGCGCTCGCGCCGTCCCCAGAGTCTCGCTTCACCTCGACGAGAAAGAGACGCTGACGGCGCGCCACGGCAGCGACTCCGCCTTCCGTTGGCCACACGAAAACCAGGGACCCCTGGATGTTCGACGTCCCCCTCGAGTCCGCTGGCCTACCGCCAGCCTGGTCGCCGCGCTACGGGCAGTTGCAGACGGCGGTGCCGCTCGCGCCGCAGACCGAGCCGGTCCGGCCACGGAAGCGGCAGTAGGTGCGCGTGGTGCACCAGGTTCCCATCGCGGCGGTGCACGCCATCTGGTCTGCCGGAAGCCCGGGTGGGACCATCATGTCTTCGGCGACGACACCACAATAGTCGCTGCCCGCCATGAGCATCGTGCGGCACGCCACGATCGCCGACGCCATGTCGGTCGAGGTGATCATCCGGCTGAAGCGGAAGTTGTCGCAGTTGTTACCAGACGTTGCGTACGCGCAAATGAAATTGCGCGGCGTCGGCGCCACGCAGGTGCCCATCGCGTTGCAGGTTCCGCCCGCGGGCATGGTGCACGCGCCGCTGGTGCGAGGCATCGCGCTGCACGCGGTCGCGGTGCCCGAGCACACGATCGTGCCGCTATTCTGGCAGCCGCCGGTACCAGCAGAGGTGCACGCAGCACCCGTGGGGCGGCACGTTCCGCCGCAGTTGCTCTGACCAGCGGGGCAGGTCTGTCCGCAGACGCCCGCAGCGCAGGTCGCGGTCCCGCCGACCGGCGCGGGGCAATTGCGTCCGCACGCGCCGCAGTTGGCGACGGTGGTGTTGGTGTTGGTCTCGCAGCCGTTGGCCGCGTTGCCATCGCAGTTCGCGAAGCCAGCGCTGCACGAAGCGACCGTGCACGCGCCCGCGGCGCAGCCCGCCGTGCCGTTCGCCGCGGAGCAAACACGCCCGCACATCCCGCAGTTGGCGACGGTGGCGTTGGTGTTGGTCTCGCAGCCGTTGGCCGCGTTGCCGTCACAGTTCCCGAAGCCCATGTTGCACGAAGCGACCGTGCACGCGCCCGCGGCGCAGGACGGCGACCCGTTCGCGGCTGTGCAAACACGTCCGCACATGCCGCAGTTGCTCACGTTGGTTTGGGTGTTGAGGCACGCGCCCGAGCAACAGGACTGGCCCATCGGGCACGGCGACATCGCGGAGCAGCCCGCAGTGCAGGTGCCGCCGCCGCAGATGCGACCGGCGCCGCAGTGGGCGTCGGTCGTGCACTCGACGCAGTTGCCCGCAGCGCTGCAGCGACCCGCGGCGCCGCCAGCGCGCATACAGGTGCTGCCCACCGCCGCGTTTCCGGTGTCCATACAGACCGGCGTTCCCGACGAGCAGTCGATCGTGGCGGTTCGACATTGCGTGGTCGAGGCGCAGGTCATTCCCATCGTGCAGGCGGGCCTGGTGTCCGGACGGACGTCGGCCACCATCACATCGGCCACCATCACATCGGGCGGATCTGCGACGTCGATCGGATCCGGCACGTCCATCGGCGACGCGACGTCCTCGGGAATCCCGCTGTCCCCAGCGACGTCGGGCGCGCTCACGATGTCCGTCGGAGACGCGACGTCTTCGACCGTCGCCACGTCGGGGCGTCGCGTGTCCGCGATCCCGGTGTCGGTCGTATTGACGTTGTCGGTGCCGGAGCAAGCCGCAGCGAGCGCGACACACGTCGCGAGCAGGCCTCGCGCAAACAGGCGATTCGAGTCGCCAAACCTCGAAGTATTGTTCATCTAAACGACGCCCTTTCTCACGGGTTTCGAGCTCGTCGCGGCGTTGCAAGTCAGCGTGTTGGAAGCCGCACGCAACTCCGGTTTCATCCTCGACGCTAAACACGTGCCCCGACGGCGAAGCGAGGTATCGCGCGTTAATTCCCATGCAGCACAGCATGTGCAATCCCCATTGAATTCAACGAATTACGCGCCAGCACGCCGAGCGCTGTGCGTAGGGGGAGCGGTCACCGACCGGAGTCGAAACAGGATAAACAGCGACCGATTTCGATGGGCGCCTCGACCCCCTTGGGCTGACCGGCGAGAGGACGGGCGCTGCTCGTTCGCGGACGAAGCTTCACCCAACGAGCATCGTCGTCGCGCTCACGATCGAACGCGAACCGTCAGCACGAACGGCCCGATCGTGATCCGGTCGCCGTCGCGAAGATCGCTCTTGTTGATGAACTCGCCGTTGACCTTCGTGCCGTTGGTGCTGCCCAAATCGACGATCGACAGCGCTCCATCGTTGTTTGCGATCTCCGCGTGCATGCGGGCGACCAATTCGGACGCGAGCAGGATGTGCGAACTACGAAGTTTGCCGATCTTGAGCACGGGCTGGTCGATCGCGACCTCGCGCGCAGGCTCGTCGGGCCCTTCGACGATGATCGCCAGGGGCGCTCGGGGCGCGGGGGGCACAGGCCCGAGCGCTCGCGCGTACAGCGCGTCTTCGATCAACGAGAACATCGCGACCGCCTCGCCGCGCTCGGTGAGGTCGCGACGAACGGCCCAGAACAGCGTCACCAGCGCGAACACAGCGCCGCCGAGCGGCTGCGCGAAGAGCTGACGACGTGCAAAATCCGCGGCCACGAGCGTGACCACGCACGCCCCGACCGCGGCGAGCGCGCGGCGCCACCAACGTCCCTTGCGCGCCTCGTCGAACGCGGCGACGAACGCCGTGTGCAGTCGCTGCTTCACCGTCACGGGATCGGTCGTCGCGCCCGCAGAGCGATAGTCCTCTGCCTGCTCCTGTCGCAACGCAGAGCCGTCGAGCACCATCGTGAGCGCTGCGCTCGTCGCGACGCTCAGCGGCCCATCCGCGGCGTTCGCGAGCTTCATCGCTCTCTGAACATCTCCGACGACGAGGAGCTTGTTGAGCAGCTTCGCGAACTCTCCGTGGTGAATGCGATGGTTGAACACCGCCAACACGTACGGGGCCATCAGCACCACGCCGAGGACGAGCGCTACCCAGTGAAGCGCGAAGCCTTCTGCCGAGCTCATGGCTCGAAGGTAGTACTTCTGCCCCAAAACCGCCTGCGCTCTTTCTGCCAGGACCGCGCAGCCTTTGCTCGGGACAACGTCGCTCGCCGCGTCCACCATCGCCGCACGAAAGCAACACCGATGACCCATCGGCTCCCGTCCCTGGCGCTAAGCGCCGTGCTCGTCCTCGCGCTCGCGCCGCGCGCACACGGCCAGAGCGCGCTCAGGCTCGATCGCGCGACGGTCATCGAGCGCGCTCGTCGCAACGCGCCCGAGCTCGCGCTGGCTCGAGCGAGGATCGACGCCGTTCGCGCTGCGCGCGTGGGCACGACGGCGTGGGCGCGAGACAACCCGACGCTCTCGCTCGCGGGCGGTCCGAGGCTGCTGAGCAGCGGCGAATGGGTTCCTGATTTGCTCGTGGGGTTCAGCCTCCCGATCGAGGTCGCAGGGATCGCGCAGACGCGACCGAGAGTGGTCGACGCCCAAATCGCGCTCGCCGAAGCCGAAGCGGACTCGATCGCCAACAGCGTCGTCTTCGACGCGCTCAACGTGTGGGTCCGCGCGGGCGGCGCGTGGGAGCGACTCGAACGATCGACCGAGCAGCGCGCGATCTTCGCGCAATCACTGCGCATCGCCACGGCGCGCGCGACGCACGGCGTGTCGGGCGGAGCGGAGCAGGCGTTGGCCACGCTGGCGCTCTCGCAGGTGAGCGCCGCGCAGAGCGCAGAGCGCGCCGAGGCCCTCGCGTTGCAGACAGCGCTCGCCGCGCGGCTGGGCATCGCCCCAGAGGCTCGGGTGACCCTCGTGGGCGCGCTCGAAGTCGGCGAGATCGCCCCGCTCGACGCGCTGATCGCAGCGCTCGCGCGGCACCCGATCGTGGCGGTCACCGCAGCGCGCGCAGAGGTGTCTCGCCGCGAGCTCGACGCGCTTCGACGCGCCACGTGGCCCGCGCCGCGCGTCTCGATCTCGGGCGGGCGCGAAAATGAGTACTACCTTCGCGCGGGCCTCGACGTGGGTCTACCCCTGTTTCAGCGGGGAGAAACAGGGATCGCCGTCGCGAGAGCGCAGGTTCCGCTGACAGAGGCCGAGCGACGAGCGGCGCTCGCGATCGCAGAGATCGCCCTGCGCGAGGCGCACGCACGCGCGGTGGCCATCGACCTCGCACAGCCATCGCACGACGAGGCCGTGCGCGCCGGAGAGGTCGTCACGCGCTTCGCGGCGCGATCGTTCGAGCTCGGAGAGCGAGACGCGACCGTGACGATCACCGCCATGCGCGAGGCCTACGCCGCGCGACGAGGACAGACCGAGTGGCGAGAGTCGCGCGCGCTCGCGAGGCTCGCAGTCGAGCGCGCCGCAGGAGTCCTGCGATGAATCGCGTGTTCGCCGTGCTCGCCATGGCGCTCGTCGCCGTCGTGACCATCACCGCGTGCAACAAGAGCACGCCGACCGCGGTCCCGACGACCCGCGACGCCAGCGCGTCGCACCGCGTCGAGCTGAGCGAGAGTGCACACGCGGCGGGGCGCATCGAGAGCGCGCCGGTAGCGCTCACGACGCGCGGACCGAGGCTCTCGCTGCCTGCGGTCATCGAGGCTGAGCCGTCGCAGGTCGCGCGGGTCGGAGCGCGCGTCGCCGGGCGCGTGTTCGCGCTTCGGGCGCGCGTGGGTGACACCGTCGAGCGCGGCGCGCCCCTGGTCGAGATCGACACGGTCGAGCTGCACCAGGTGTCCTCGGAGTTCTTCATCGCGCAAGCGAGGATGCGGCAGGCTCGCGATGGGCTCCGACGCGCGAGGGCGCTGGTGGCCGACGGCGTGGGCGCGGCAGCAGACCTGCGTCGCGCCGAGGCCGACGAGCGCGTGGCGGCGGCGACCCTGCACGAGAGCGAGGAGCACCTGCATTTTCTCGGCCTCGGAGAGCGAGAGATCCAACGGCTCCGCGCGCAGAGCAGCCACGGAAACGTTCGCGCGATCGTACGATCACCGATCGCCGGTCGGCTCTCGTCGCTGCCCGTGTCGATCGGACAGGTGGTGCAGGGGACGGAGACCGTCGCGGTGATCGGCGACGCGACACGCGTGTGGGTCGTGTCGCGGGTGTTTCAATCGGACCTTCCGAAAGTGCGCATCGGCGCCGCGGTGAGCGTGCAGCTCGAAGGCGACCCCCGAGCGGGCGAGCGCTCGATGACGGGCGTGGTCGAGTCTGTGAGCGAGGTGCTCGACCCCGAGACGCGCACGGCCTCGGCGAGGACGTCGCTCGTCAACACCGACCGCGCGCTGCGCGACGGCATGACCGCGACGGCGTGGATCGAGACCGACAGCGAGTCTGGGCTCTGGGTGAGCGAGCTCTCTGTGGTCGAGCGCGACGGAACGCGGGGCGTGTTCGTGCAGACCGGCCCTCGGTCGTACGAGTTTCGCGCGGTGACCGTGCGCGAGGGCGGCGGCGATCGCGTCGCGATCAGCGAGGGAATTCGCCCAGGAGAAGTCGTCGTCACGCGGGGAGCGTTCTTGCTCTCGGCCGAGCTCGACCGCGCGGCCAACGGCGAGGAGGACTGAGGTGCTCTCTCGCATTCTCGCGTTCAGCATCGAGCGCAAGGGGCTCGTGGTGCTGCTCTCTCTGGCGCTTCTCGCGGCGGGGCTGTTCGCGTTTTCGCGGCTCCCGATCGACGCGACGCCGGACCTGACCAACACGCAGGTGCAGGTGCTCACGAGCTGTCCTTCGCTCGGCGCGACGGACGTCGAGCGGCTGGTGACAGCGCCGATCGAGCGCGTGATGACCGGCATTCAAGGGATGTCGCAGCTCCGGTCGCTCTCGCGCGCGGGGGTGTCGGTCGTCACGATCGTCTTCGACGACGACGTCGCGCTCGACCACGCGAGAGCGCGGGTGCTCGAGCGCATCGCGCGAGCGAGAGAGAGCATCGACCGGCGGTACGGGGTCCCCGAGGTGGGCCCGCAGAGCACGGGGCTCGGAGAGATCTATCAGTTCGAGCTGCGGGGCGAGGGCCGCACGGTGCGCGAGCTGCGCACGCTGCTCGACTGGGAGGTCTCGCCGCGGCTGAGGCAGGTCGCGGGCGTCGTCGAGGTGAGCGCTTTCGGAGGAGAACTACGGACCTTCGAGGTCGCGCTCGATCCGCGGAGGATGGTCTCGCTGGGAGTCTCGGTGACCGACGTGACGAGCGCGCTCGAGCGCGCCCATCGGATCGCGGGCGGTGGAGTGATCCAGCGAGGGCCCGAGGGATTGCTCGTGCGCGCCGAAGGGCTCGTGACGTCGGTGTCGGACCTCGCGCGAACGCCGATCCGCACGAGCCGCGAGGGCTCGATCCTGATCGAGCACGTGGGGCTCGCGAGAGAAGCGCCGATGCTTCGTTGGGGGGCGGCCTCCCGCGACGGGCGCGGCGAAATTGTGGTGGGCATCGTGATGATGCTCGCCGGCGAAAACGCGCGCGCCGTCGCGCAGGCGGTCGACCGCGAGGTGCGCACGATCAACGGGACGCTCCCGAGCGGCGTGCGGATCGAGCCGTTTTACGACCGCACCGAGCTGGTGAACAAGACGCTGACGACCGTCGGAAAATCCCTGCTCGAGGGCGGCGTGCTGGTCGTCGCGATCTTGCTCGTGCTCTTGCGCTCGGCGCGCATCGGCCTCGTCGGAGCGGCGATGATCCCGCTCTCGATGGCCGGCGCGATGCTGGGCATGCGCGCGATGGGCCTGAGCGGCAACCTCATGTCCCTCGGCGCGATCGATTTCGGCCTCGTGGTCGACGGCGCGATCATCCTGCTCGAGAACGCGGTGCACCACCTCGCGCACAAGAGCGAGGAGCTCGGCCGACCGTTGACGCAAGAAGAGCAGGATCAAGTGGTGCTCGAAGCGTCGCAGGAGGTGCGCTCGGCGACGGCGTTCGGAGAGCTGGTGATCGCGTTGGTGTACGTCCCGATCCTGGCGCTCGAGGCGGTCGCGGGACGGATGTTTCGGCCGATGGCGCTGACGGTGCTCTTCGCGTTGGCGACGGCTTTCGTGCTGTCGCTCACGCTCGTTCCCGCGCTAGCCGCTTGGGTTTTGCCTGCCAGAGTGGTGGACGTCCCGTCGCCGATCCTCGTGTGGTCGCAGCGTTTGTACAAGCCGCTGCTCGAGCGGCTCGTGGCGCGCCCCGCGATCGCGCTGGCCTCCGCGCTGGCGGTGGTCGCGCTCGGAGTCGCGATCGGTAGCCGAATGGGGACCGAGTTCGTTCCGCGCCTCGACGAAGGAGCGCTCGTGCTCGAGGTGCAGCGCCCGCCATCGACGTCGCTCCGCGAGTCGGTGCGACAAGCAGGCGAGCTCGAGCGAATCGTTCGGAGGTTTCCAGAGGTTCAGTCGGTGATCGCCAAGACGGGCAGGCCCGAGGTCGCCACCGATCCGATGGGGCCCGAACAGACGGACCTGCACGTCGCGCTGTGGCCTCGCGCGCGTTGGCCCGCGCCGCAGGAGCCCGCGGAGCTCGTCCGGCGCATGCGAGCGGCGCTCGACACGGCGATCCCCGGGGTGATCATCTCTTTTTCTCAGCCGATCGAGATGCGCACCAACGAGCTCGTGAGCGGCGTGCGCGCGGACTTCGCGGTGCGCGTGTACGGCGATGATTTCGCGACGCTCTCGCGCATCGGACAGAGCGTGTCTCGCGCGCTCTCGCGGGTGCGCGGCGCGGCGGACCTTCGCATGGACCGGGTCGAGGGCATGCCCGCCCTGCGCGCAAGGGTCGATCGCGCAGCGCTCGCGCGACACAACGCGACCACAGAGGAGGCCCTCGACGCGCTCGAGGCCATCGGCGGAATCACCGTCGGAGAAGTGTTCGACGGCGAGCGACGGTTTCCGCTGCGCGTGCGAATGGCCGGCGCCGACGCCATGACGCCCGATGACATCGAGCGGATTCCGGTGCGCCTGCGCTCGGGTGCGCTCGTCGCGCTCTCGGAGCTCGCTCGGGTCGAGAGGATCCACGAGCCCGTGGTGATCAACCGCGAAGGCGCGCGCCGACGGCTGATCGTCCAAGCCAACGTGCGAGGAAGAGACCTCGCGAGCTTCGTCGTCGAGGCGCAGGCGACTGTTTTGCGCGAGGTGTCGCTGCCGAAGGGATACAGGCTCGAGTGGGGCGGGCAGTACGAGAACCTCGTGCGAGCGCGAACGCGACTGTCTGTGGTGATTCCGGCGACGCTCGCGCTCATCGTGCTCTTGCTCTACTCGACCTTCGGCGAGTGGCGGTCGGCCTGGCTGATCTTCGCGAACGTCCCGCTGGCGGTGACGGGCGCGGTGTTCGCGCTCGCGGCGAGAAAGATCCCGTGGAGCGTCTCGGTGATGGTGGGGGTGATCGCGCTCTTCGGGATCGCGGTGCTCAACGGGCTGGTGCTCGTGATGCAGATTCGCCAGCTCGAAGCGAGAGGGATGACCGCGAAAGACGCGGCCATTACGGGCGCGCTGCGGAGGCTCAGACCGGTGTTGATGACGGCGCTCGTCGCGTCGATCGGATTCGTTCCGATGGCGCTGGCGACCGGCGAAGGCGCGGAGGTGCAGCGCCCGCTCGCGACCACGGTGATCGGCGGCCTCGTGACCGCGACCGCGCTGACCCTCCTCGTGCTGCCGGCGCTCGTAGCGTGGGTCGGACCGCCGAAGAAGCGCAAGCACCTCGACGTGCAAGAAGAACAAGAAGCGGCGCCCCCGAGCGCCGAGGCCGCCGCGAACGACCTCGCGACCCACGAGCGAAGCAAAGACGGAGCGTAGCGCTCTGGTAGGCTGCGCGGCGAAGATGGTCTCGCGCCCTGCTTCGGTCTCTCCTGGCGACTTGATCGCGGTCGTCTCTCCGTCGGGCCCGAGCCCCGAAGAGCACATTCGCGTCGGAGCCGCGCGGATCGCGACGCGCTATCGAGTGCGTCTCGACGAGCGCGCGACCCAACGCCGAGGGTTTCTCGCAGGCGCTGACGCCGACCGCGCAGGATCGTTGATCGACGCGCTGCGCGACCCCGAGGTGCGCGCGGTGTGGTGCGCGCGCGGGGGCTACGGAGCCACACGGGTGCTCGAGCAGTACGGCCCCGTCATCGAAGAGGCGCTGCGCGCGGACCCCAAGCCCATCATCGGATTCAGCGACGTCACTGCGCTGCACGTCCTTTGGGACAACGCAGGCGTGCGATCGATCCACGGCCCGATGGTCGCGCGCATCGGAGCGCCCGAGGCCATCCACGACGCCGTTCTCGCATCGGCGTTCGACGCGATCGAGGGTCGGACTCGCTCGATGCGAGCCGATCGATTCTGGGTTCGAAGCGGCTTCGAGGGACGAGCCGCGGGAGGCAACCTCGCGGTGCTGGCGGCGCTCGCGGGCACCAGTCACGCACCACAATTCAAAGACCGCGTCGTGTTTCTCGAGGACGTCGGCGAGCGTCCCTACCGAGTCGACCGGATGCTCACGCAGCTGCGAGCTGCAAACCACCTGGCCGGCGCAGCGGGCTTCGTGCTCGGTGACTTTCTCGACTGCGCGCCCGGCCCCGACCAGACGACGGTCGAAGAGGTCTTGCTCGAAGGGCTTCGCGCGATCGGCGCACCGGTGCTCGTCGGCGCGCCGTTCGGCCACGGAGAGCGATGCGCTTCGTTCGAGCTCGGCGCGCCGGTGCGCGTCCACGACGACGGCAGCATCGAGTGGCTCAGTGAAGCAACGGCCACACCTGACGCGAACCGACGCGAACGCACGTGACCATCGCGCGCTCGAGGGTCATCCGTCCGCGACGCTCGGGCGAGAGCTGCTCTTCGGGCCACACGTCACGCTCGCGCACGAAGGTGAGGCGCGTGCCTTCGACCCCGGTGAAGTGCATCCCGCCAAAGCTGATCGTCGCAAATCCGCCCCGCTCGACGGCCTCCACGATCTGATCGGTCGGCAGAGGAACACGCTTGCCGTCCGCGAATCGCACGAACGTTCCGGGCGGGCCGTTGCCCACGATCGGAAGCGCCGACGATGCCTCTTTCTCTCGTTCGATCGTCGTTCCGTGGACAAATTCGACCACTGTTGGATCTTGCGTCTCGCTCATCGCGACGGTGGGTGTACCTCGTAAGCCGCGCCGCGCCGAGCGCCCCCTTGCGCGCAGCTCGCATCCGCGCTGTGATTGTTTGCAACAGCGTCCGGCGCTTCACCCGACGAAGCGCGCTGATCGACGCGCACATTGCATCGAAAAGACCTCTCGTGTTCGCTCTTCGCTGACGCCCTTGCGTCGTCCGCGCTCGCACAACACCTCGCTGGCTCTGGAGTCTGCCCCCTCGCTGCGCGACGCCCGCTCTGCGCCCACGCGTCCCGATGAGCGTCACGGCAGACGGAGATTGGGCAGAGCATCTGCGGCGCTCGGTGAACGGTCGGTTGACGCCGATCAACCGCGTCGTCGCGTCTTCGTCGAGTCCGCTCGACGCGTGGGAGGCGCTCGCGGCGCGAGACCTCATCCCGCCCGACTGGCTCACGTCCAGCGCGCGCTCGTTTGCGCCGCACTCGCTGTGCGGCCGTTGTCGAGAAGGAGAGAGCCTCGCCTGGCCCTCCAACCCGAGGTACCTCGTGCGCTGCAAGCGCTGCGACGACGCGATCGACGGGGCGCAAGGGCTCTCCTCTCCAGAGCGCTTCGAGGACATCATCGCGATGGCGCTTCAACCGCAACGAGCGCTCGCCGCAGAGTCGCTCGCGCGAGAAGCGGCGACGAGAATCCCCGAGCTGTCGCTCGGAGGACAGCGAATCCTCTGGCGATTCAGTGATGAAACGCGCGTATCGAGGCTGCTCTACAGCAACTGGCGCGGGTCCGTCCCGTGGCAGAGGCGCGAGAGAGAGTTCACCGCGGACGAGCTCGATTGCCTCGCTCGCGAGCTGTGCGAACCGCTGTTCGACGATCGATACCGCCACCGCAACGGCGCCTACCCGGTGCCCCTTCTCGGCCTCCCCGAGATCGGGCGACAGCACGCGTTTGCGTCGTGGGTGTGGCAGAGGACTCAGGGCGCTTCCCGACGCACGCACGCGCTCCTTTCGACAGAGGGCGTCGCAGAAGACGGACTCGACGCGCTGCTCGCGAGCTACAGCAACGAGGCCGAGGAATTGCGACGACTGACCCTGAGCGACAACCCGTTCGAGCCGCTCGTCGCGCTGTGGGGACTGGGGTTCGGGCTTCAGGCCATCACCGAGCACACCATCGTGCTCGTCGCGCCGACGCAGCCTCGCTAGCGCGAAGCACAGCGGGACGCCTTCTCTGCGCCGGGGGCGATGGAGTATTCGTAGGCCATGTCCGACGGAGATCCGTCTCTGCGCGCGCGACTCGAGCGCGCCGTTCGTCCTCGTGCAGACGCAGGACGGGAGCGCGTAGCATGAAAACAGGTGTCATCCGCCGGACCTACTGGGCGCTGGACCCTGTGTCCCTCGCGCGGGTCGAGCAGCTCGCGCGGGTCGAGCAAGCGTCGGACGGGAGCTTCGCGCCGGTGTTCACGACGGACCCGAGGCCGATCGACGCGACGCTCGAGCTGCTGGCGGACGGCGATTGGCGCGAGGTTCGCGCGCGCCGCCTCGAGGCCTCGAGCGAAGGTCGCGTTCTTCCCTCGCCGTGAGCGCGTCGTGGACGCCAGCGCTCGGCGCGCGCCGAGGCCGTAGCACTCGAGCTGTTCGCACCGCGCTCAGCCCGCCTTCATCGCCTCGTAGGCCTTGAACATCCCCGGGTCGACGGCCACCTGGTGACGAACCACCTTCCACTGTCCGTCGTGGCGGACGAGGGTGTCGACGATCATCGCCGTGGCCACGACGCGCGGGATGTCTTCGCGCTCGATCACGGTGAGGTACGAGCGCGCCACGGCTTCGCCGCCGGAGCCGTCGACGAAGACGTTGCTGACGATGTGTCGCTTTCCCTTGGTGTTTCCCTCGGTCGCGACGAGAAACGCGCGGATCGCGTCGCGACCCGTCGTCGGGGGCGCAAAGCCCGGCTCCATCACCGCGTCTGCGTGAAAGTGCGAGAGGTACCCATCCCAATCTTGCGCGTCCACCGCGTGGTCCAGCCGGGCGAGCAGCTCATGAATCGTGAGTCGGTCTGCGAGTTCGAGGGGCATTCGGATCTCCTGTGCCCACCGAGATAGCCCCGCGATCAACCATTGCACAGATCGAGACTCCGTGAGTCTGATTTGCAAGAATCACAAGGGTCACGATGGACACGACCAAGCTCACTTTCTTTGTCGCCGCGCTCGACGCAGGCTCGCTCTCGCTCGCCGCGCGGCGCCTCGGCGCGCAGCTCTCGACGGTCAGTCGACAGATCGCAGACCTCGAGGCCGCCGTAGGAGCAACGCTCTTGCAGCGCACGGGCCGAGGGGTGAGGCCGACCCCTGTGGGAGAGCGCTTCGCAGAGCGCGCTCGGCGGGTGTTGCTCGAGCTCGAGGCCGCCTCGAGCGAGGCCCGTGGAGAGCGCCAGGTGGAGCTCGCGCAGCTACGGCTGTCGGTCCCGGTCGAGCTCTCGCTGCAGCTCATGCCTGCGGTCCTCGCCGAGCTCTGCGGGCGGCACGAAGGGCTGTCGATCGACGTTCACTCCGACGCGAGGCGCGTCTCGCTGCTCGAAGAGGACTTCGACGCGGCGATTCGCATCGGACCGCTCCCGAGCTCCGAGCTGTTGCGCCGACGGCTGGGCTCGATCTCCGTGCTGTGTTGCGCTCGCCCCGAGGTCGCAGCGACGATCCGGTCCGTCGCAGACCTGCGCACGCGCGAGTTTGTCCAGGTCGCCGGAGGACGCTCGGAGCTACGCGGAACACTTCGAGGCACCGCGGTTCGCATCGCGACCAAGGGGATGTGCCGGGTGAGCACCTTCACTGAAGCAGCGGCCCTGAGCGCGAGCTCCGACAGGGTCGTGTTGTTGCCGAGCATTACCGCGGCTCGGTGGCTCTCGGACAAGCGGCTCGCCCCGGCCTTGCGTGGACTGGCGCTTCCGTCAACAGAAGCGCACCTCGTCTACCCCAGCACCCATCAGGCATCGGCCGTGATGAAGACGCTCGGCGACCTCGTCACTGCAGGAATCGCCCGCGCCGAGACGGTCGTGCTTGCTGCGGCGCAGTCCACAGAGCCGCCTCGTGCTCGGACCCGCCGGCGCTAATCGCCGCGCGACGCGCTCACACCGAGGCGCGACGACGAACGACCGCGCTCGCCGGCGAGTGCGACTTGGGCTTGATCGGCGCGCTCGGCGCGGGGCGCGCCGCGGCCTTGGGGGCGGCGCTGCCCTGCGACTCGGCGCCGTCAGAGTCAGCGGCTGCGGCTTCGGCTGCGGCGGCTGCGGCGGCACGCGCTGCAGCTTGCGCTGCGAGCTCTGCAGAGCGCGCGGCGTCGTCCTTGGCGCAACAGCACTTCTTGTACTTCTGCCCCGAGCCGCAGTGGCAGGGGTCGTTTCGTCCGATCTTCATGGCGCGATCACTCTCTTGGCAGCGGACGCGAGCGCGGGGTTCACGCTGCGTCACGCTGACCGCGGACGACTACAGCGCGCGGGGCTTATGGTCAACGGAAGCCGCGGCGTTCTTCGCCCTGGGAAGAGCCCGCCAAGCGCGATTCGATCATTGCCAGCTCGCGCCCGTTCGTAGGATGAAGGCCCGCGCGGGACTACCGATGACCAACGCCCACTCGAGCCGGCCCGACGCCATTCTCTTCGACCTGGACGGCACGCTCCTCGACTCGCTCGCGTCGATCGGCACCGCGATGAACGAGGCGCTCGCGTCGCTCTCGCTCGCGACGCACGCGCTCGACGCCTATCGTCACTTCGTCGGCGACGGCGTACGCGTGCTCGCCGAGCGAGTGCTCGCAGAGAGCGCCCGGCACAGGGTCGATGAGCTGCTCTCTGCGTATCGCCCGCGCTACCGCGCGAGGCAGCTCGAGGCGCCCGCGTACGATGGCGTGCGCGAGATGCTCGCGGCGCTCGGGGCGCGGGGCGTTCCGATGTCGGTGCTCACGAACAAGCCCGACGACCTCGCGATCGAGATCGTTCGATCGCTCTTCGATCAGACCCGCTTCGTGGTCGTTCGAGGAGAGCGCGACGGCGTTCCGAAGAAGCCGGACCCGACGCAGGCGCTCGAGCTCGCGCGAGCGATGGACGTCGAGCCTGGACGGTGCTGGTTCGTCGGTGACACTCCCACCGACGTGCGAACCGCGCGCAACGCCGGGATGCAGGCGATCGCTGTTCTGTGGGGGTTTCGCGGGCACGACGAGCTCGAGCAGGCCGGCGCCAGCGTGTTCGTGAGCTCGCCCATGGCCCTCGTCGCGCTCGCAGATCGCTGACCTTCGCGCGGCTCGCGAGGCAGCATCGACATTATCGGATCACGTGATCCGCTAACTCGTTCGAACAGTCATGCGGTGAAGTCACGTTGTCGCGGGGCACGAAGCCGGCCTGTTCGCGAAAGTATAGGCCGTGAAGAATGCGTTGAATCCAGCGGCGGGAGCGTGCGTCCATGGCCCCATCGACGGACGTCACTGCTGTCCGCGAGGAAGTGCACGAGCCCAACGCTGGGTTGTGTAGGATCCGTCGCGGTCGCGGTCTCGTGAAGCCCGCGAGCAGATCGCCGATACTACGGCCCTCGAAACAATCTCTGGAGGATTCGAACTATGCAGCAAACGAACGCGCGTCGTGCCCTCGCCCTGGTCGGCGCTCTGGTAGGTGCGTTGATCGTGTCGAACGCAGGCGCGCAAGCGACCGCTCCGGCGCCCCGCGTCGGCTCGCGAACGGGACAGCAAGCGTGGTCCGCGGTGTGCGCCAACTGCCACATGCCCAGGACCGTCGGCGGACGGACGCGCGCCCCAGTGGGACCGCAGCTTCAGAACAAGCGCACGCCCGAGGCCGAGATGCGCAACATCATCCGCAACGGCCACGGCACCATGCGCGGGATTCCTGCGGCGCGCCTCGCGGACGCCGAGATCGCGCCGTTGATCACGTACCTGCGCACGTTCAACGCCGTGCGTTGAGCGGGTCGCTGGACGACCCACGGACGATCAGCCATCACAGTCGCGGGGGACTCCGCTGACGCGGCGCGCTCAGCCGCGGTTCGCGTCGACGCTCGCGTCAGGGCCGCTGTCTGCGCCCGCTTCCGGTGCGCCGCCGTCGCCCATCGCGCAGTCGATGTTGGGCTCCATCGGATCGTCGAGGCTGCACGCGCCCTCTGCGTCCGTGCCCTCGCACACGAGGCCTGCGCCGCAACACTGCGTGGCGCTGCAGCGACGGAAGATGCAAAAGCCCAGGTTGTCGCCCATTTCTGGCCCCAGCGGCTGAATGTTCATCGGGTCTTCGGGGCACTCGCGGGTGCGCGACAGATCGATGCTCGAGCCGCAGATGCCCATGGTCCCGCGGTCGAGCACGGTGAAGCAGGTGCCCCTGCACGGGTCGAGCTGACCCATCGCTGGAATGCGGCACGGAAGCCCATCACCGATCCCCATCGGATTCGGTCCGCGCGAATCGCACTCGCCCGTGCGCGGGTTGCATCGCTCGCCCATCAGGCAGTGCGAGTCCTGGGAACAAAAGGGAACGCATCCCGCGGTGTCCGGCGTTCCGTCACGCTTGGTGCCCCAATAACCCGTGCAAACGAAGCCCGCTCGGCAGCCAGAATTGCTGGTGTTGGCGCGGCAAGCCTGCGTGCAAAACGAGTCTGCTGACGGCGGGTCGCCAGCGGTCAAGCACGTCCCGGTCGCGCCGCACTGTTGCTGTTCGCTCGCGCGGGTTCCGTTCGTGCACTCGCCGGTACAAACGCCGCCAGCGACGGCGGTATCGCACGTGAGCGAACCGCAGGTCGAGTCGTCGACGCAGTCGAGTCCAGCGCGGCTCACGCCGGCCTCGCGCGCGTCCGCCGAAGCGGTATCCCCGCCCGCGTCCGACGCGTCCGCAGAGGGATTCGAAGGACTGCAGCGCACGAGCGCGAGCGCGCACAAGATCGAGAAGCAAACATAGCGAGGCGTCATCATCTCGCGAAGATACCCAAAACTCGGCGCGAGCGAACGCGGACGGCGCCAGATCCCGGTCTACACGTCCGTTCGACCCGCGGCCGCGACGGCGACGCGACGGATCGGTGCCGGCGCGCTCAGCGCCCATCGATTCAACGAACCCTGCACGGTCCGTCCGCGCGGGGCGCGCGTTGTCTCCCGGTGAAACTGCGATGATGAGAGGCGCTCTTCGACGTCCGCACGTTCGGTATTCACACCCCGGTGAACTTACCGTCGCGTCGCTCGAGAAAGCTCTGAACCCCTTCGCGCGCGTCGTCCGTCGCCATGAGCGCGCGGGCTGCGGGCATGAGCGCCTCGAGCGCGGCGCCGTGCCCCTCTTCGACGGCGGCTCGGGCGCTGGCGAGCGCGGCTTGCACAGCGAGCGGCGCCTGGCGTGCGATCGAGGTTGCGATCGCACGGGCAGCGTCGAGCTGCGCGCCCGGGTCGGTGACCTCTTGCGCCACGCCGAGTCGACGGGCCTCGTCGGCGTCGAAGAAGTCTCCGGTGAGCACGTACCGCATCGCGTTTTGATAGCCAGCGACGCGGGCGAATCGAAGCGTCGCGCCTCCGAACGGCATGATTCCTCGGCGCACTTCGAACTGCGTGAATCGCGCGTCGCGCGCAGCGACGACGACGTCCGCCGCGAGGCAGAGCTCGACCGCGACGGTGTAGCAATAGCCTTGGACAGCGATGACGAAGGGCTTCGTGCGTCGTCGGCCGAAGAGACCAAACGGATCGACCGCGTCGTCGGGGACCAGCGCTCCTCCGGACGCGACGAACGGCCCCACCTCGCCGAGGTCGAGGCCCGCGGTGAAATGCGCTCCGTGCGCGAAGAGCAGCACACATCGGACTTCGGGGTCGTCCTCGGCGCGGGTGAACGCCTCGGCGAGCTCGCGGAGCATCGCGAGGTTGAACGCGTTGCGCTTCGCCGCGCGATTCAGGCCGATTTCGAGCACGTGCTCGCGCAGTTCGAGGGTGACTGTCTCCGTGGTCATGGCCGACGATGGTCGTCGCGACGCGCGCTCGTGTCCATGGTCGAGTCGAGGTTCGAGCTTCGCGCCGCGGTGCAGAGCGGTGGGCGGGCGACGAGCGGCGCCCGCTGGAGGCAGCGACGCTCTATCGCTCAACCACGCGGGGCGCTCCCGAATGAATTTGGCGACCGTGCGCGCGGCGGTGCTTGTGCTGCTCAGCGTCGGCGGGGGCCTCGAGGGTGAGGCGGGCGGCGCTCGTCGTTGCGGCGCTCGTCGTTGCGGCGCTCGGGCGACGATGCAGGGGACGACGGCGCGCGCGGCGGGTGTCCGTCTCGGCGATCATTGCTCGACCCACGATGATCGCCCGTCGCAGACGGCGCGCGCGGCGGCGCGGCGTCTCGGCGATCATTGGGCGGTCCGCGGCGATCGCTCGCAGGGGGCGGCGCGCCGCGAGGTCTCGATGCGGGAGCGAGCGCATCGCGACGACGGCGCTCGTCGCGGTCTGCGTCGCGGATCAGCGAGACGACCTCGTTGGTCGTGACGCGGGTTTCGGCGGCGCGAAAGCGGCCGGTGATGCGTGTCTCGGGCGTGAGCTCGTTGCGACGGTAGAGCTCCCACAGCTCCTGGCCGTAGGGGCGCGGCCTCCAATCGGCGACGAACTGCGCGATAAATCGCTGGATGTTCTCGACGTCCCTGAGCAACAAGTTGCGCGCGTTTTGATTGCTGGCAGCGTCGACCGACTGAGGAAAGTCGATGACGACCGGCCCGTCTCTTCCGAGCAGGACGTTGTACTCGGACAGGTCTCCGTGGACGACGCCCGCGCAGAGCATGCGGACGACCTCTGCGAGCAGCTTGTGAAACAGCTCGATCGCCTCGTCGCGCTCGAGGTCGAGCTCGGCGAGGCGCGGCGCGGGGTGTCCGTCCTCGGTGCTGACCATCTCCATGATCAGCACGCCATCGATGAAGTGATGCGGCGTCGGAACGCGCACGCCCGCGTTGCGCAGGCGATAGATCATGTCGACCTCGGTCGAGCGCCAGGTGGCTTCGTCCTGCGCTCGGCCGTGCGCCGTGCGCTTGCGCATCGCGCGTTGGTCGCGGCTGTTGCGGGTGGCGCGGCCCTCGGTGTACTCGGCGCGGTGCTTGAACGTGCGGTTCTGCGCTTCTTTGTAGACCTTGGCGACGCGCGTCTCGCCGCCCGAGGTCACCACGTACACGTCTGCTTCTTTGCCGCTCATCAAGGGACGGATGACGCTCTGGATCACGCCCATGTCGGTGAGTGACTCCAGGCTGGCGGGGACTCGCATGTTCTATTGTTCTTTTCTTCTCTCAACGAACTTCGTTGATGTCTTGGCTCTCGAGGACCTTCTTCGCGAAGCCCTTCGCGGCCAGCGGAAGGTCGAGCGTGATCTTGCGATAGGCGTCTTCGGACATGGCTCCCGACGAAGCGCCGAGGCAGAAGAAGAAGAGGGCGTCGTAGTGGGCGAAGGCGTCGCCGACGTCCGAGCAATCCAAGAGGTCTGCGTGCAAGAGTTCGCGCAAGTCGCCCTGACCGATCATTTCCGTCGCGCCAAAGAGGATCGCTCGCACAAAGAGCGGCTTAACACAGTTCGACAGACCGCCGCCGCGCCAACGAGCGTCGATTTCGGCGGCCCGCGTGTAAGAATCCCGAACCGTTCGGTGTCTACGCTGGCGAACCCCTCGAAACACAGAGTTCGAACAGGAGAACACCGTGACGGAAAAGACGACCTGCCCCTGCTGCAACACCGGCGCTTGCAAGTGCAACCAACCCCGACCCGAAGGCGAGTGCTGCTGCGGACCGACCTGCAAGTGCCCGCCCAACTGCGGCTGCCCCGCCTCGTGCGGCTGCGACGCAGCGCGGGCCCGCAAAGCCTGAGCGACGATCGATGAGCGATGAGTCGACGCCCGAACGAAGCGCTTGGGAAGCGATGATCGCCGACCATCGCGCGTCGCTATGGAGCTACCTCCGCCGCAGGACGCCCTCCGACGCGATCGCGGACGAGGTGTATGCGTCGTCCATCAGCCGGGCGTGGGAGAAGTTCTCGACGCTTCGCGATCGGAGCCGCGGGCGGGCGTGGCTCTTCGCTGTTGCGCGCACGGCGCTCGACTTGCACCGCAAGGCGCACGCGCGGCACGCGCGCTGGATCGACAGCGACGCGAACACAGAGTGCGCCGCGGCGCCAGACGAGCACGAGGATCGATGCCATTGCTCGCTCGTGCAGCTCGAGGCGTTGCCGACGGCGTACGCAGACATCCTTCGCCGGGTCGACGTCGAAGGCGAGTCGCTCTCCGACGCGGCTGCGTCGCTAGCGATCACCGTCAACAACGCGACCGTTCGTCTCTCGCGCGCCCGCGCCGCCCTGCGCGAGCGCATGATCGCCCACTGCGGCACGAGCAGCGCCGCGCAATGCAGCGCGTGCGGCTGCGACGAGCGCGGCTGCTGCGCGTCGCATCGAATCGACGCGCTCCGCGCTACGGGCGCACCGAAAGGAACAGAACTTTGAGCACCAGCCCCGCCACCAACGACGCCTCATCCCTCCTCGAGCGAGCTTCGGACGAGCGACTCGACCGGCTCGGGATGACCGCGTCGATCCTCTGCGCGGTGCACTGCGCGGCAGGAGCCGCGATCGCAGCGGCCATTCCCGCGATGCGCATCATCGAGAGCGAGTGGGTCGAGCGGCTGATGGTCGCCATCTCGCTCGTGATGGCGACGATCGCGCTGCGTCGCGGCGTCGCTTTGCACCGCGATCGTCGGGTCTACGTCGCGCTCGGCGTCGGCGCCGTCGCGCTCGTGGCCAGCCGCGCGATCGAGTTTTCCTCCGAGCGAATGGAGCTCGCCGCGTCGCTTCTCGGCGCGACGGCGCTCGTCATCGGACACGTGATCAACATCCGCGCGCTCCGACGGTGCTGCGAGCAGTGCGAGCGTCGATAGCGTCGAGTTCGGGCACACGTGAGGGGGTGCCCGGCAACCGTGCGCAGCGCGGGTGGGGCCCCGAGTGAGCGAGTGCAACGACAGTGGGCGCAGTGCTGAAGCCCCCACCCGCGCTGCCGCCCACGCGATGCGCAACGCCCCAAAGGCAAAGTGTTGGAACAGCAGCGGAAACCGGGAGG
>LNFM01004449.1_pt1 | contig 25786 bp, 23 predicted proteins | sample 596031 | NCBI WGS metagenome assembly LNFM01 (sample SAMN04254537, study PRJNA301005) | activated carbon metagenome | isolation source: dual media filters at the Ann Arbor, Michigan drinking water treatment plant | place: USA: Ann Arbor | reverse complement strand
CTTCGCGTCTGACGCCGATTTCGACACTTTTGTCGCTGAGGCAATGGCGATACCGTTCGGCAATGTGTCAACGAATCTCCGACTCAGGACACTACCTGTGGATGCGTCATCGTTCGATCTCGTCACGATTGCGTCGCCCGGTGCGATCATCTTCCGATGACTGAAGCACTCACGCCTGAACACCAGACGACGCGCGGCTTGCCGCTTCGGTATCAGTCGCAGCCGGTGAGCGTGGTGGTATAGCCGGGCGGCGCATTGGTGGCCGTCGCCGCCGCATACGCCACCTGGCAGTTCGCCACGGTGCCTGCGCCGGCATGCTGAATGGCCGAGCCGGTATTGGTGAAGTCGGTGGACGGACTCAAGTCCATGAGCTTGGCAAGCTCCGTGGCGTTGGCCGCGAAACCATAGGCAATCGAGATCGTTCCGCTGCCGGCCGGGTTGGCAATCGACGACGAAGCGAGACTCTGCGTACCGGCCGCAGCCGCCTTTGCATAGATCATCGCGTTGGCGGAACGCATGGAGCCCTCGACACCCTTCATGACGGATTTGCGGGCGTCGCCACCCAGGTTGACGAACTTGGGCAGAGCGGTTGCAGCAAGTATGCCCAGTATGACGATCACGACGATCAGTTCGATCATGGTGAAGCCGACCTGGCGGCCGGCGAGCATCGCGGATTGCGGGGTCACGGCAGTCCTCTTCTCGGTTGAACTAATCGAAAACAAATAGCGGCTCCAATGTCGTTTTCTTAACGCCAGCGGTACATCTCCACCGGTCTGAACACGGCGCCGACGGTTACGCTTGCTCCGCTGCGGTCGACGCGGACAAGCTCGATGTGGAATCGGACTCGGCGGTGCCCTGCTGCATCGGGCACGAAGCGCTCGCCCCGACGCAGGTGATAAACCAGCTCCCCTGCCGACTCGTCGAAGTACCAGGCACCACGCGCCTCGCTATACGCAGGAGCCTTCGCCCAGTTTCCGATGTAATTCCGCGGTGGCACCGACAACCACTCGACGGGGTTCGTCCTGGCAAGCACCTCGATCTCGCTTTCCTTGCCCTGTGCGAGTACGTTTACGAGCCGCGACTGAAATGCATTGCCGATCGCCCGCGCCTGCGCTTCCATCGCCGTGCGCTCCGCCGACTCGAGATCGCGCTTCTGGCCCGAGTACGAAAGCGCACCGAGCATCGAAATCACCGCCACGATCGAGAGCCCCTCGATGGCGGCGATGCCGAGCATGGTCTTCACGCTGCGCGCCCCGCGGTTCATCGCCTGAACATCGCCTGCGAGAGATCCCACATCGGCAGGAACACCCCCAATGCGAGGATCAGCACCATCACGCCCAGCATCGTGATGAGAATCGGCTCGAGTTGCGCCGAGAGCGTCTTCAGTTCGTACTGCACATCGCGCTGATACATGTCCGCCACGTCTTCGATCAGCTGATCGAGCGCCCCCGATTCCTCGCCCACGGCGATCATCTGCAGCGCAACGGGCGTAAACACGCCGGCGGCGTGCGCCGTCCGGAGCACGCTCTCGCCTCGGGAGACGCCCTCGCGCATGCGCTCGATGCGTGCGCCGATGTGCTCGTTGTCGACGGTTCGCGCGACGAGCCCCAACCCGGAGATCACCGGCACGCCACTGCGCGCGGCGAGCGCAAAGCTACGAGCGAATCGAGACAGCGTCGCCTTCAGGATGATCTTGCCGGCAATCGGAATCCGCAGCTTCCACCGATCCCAGGTGAGACGGCCCTCGGCGGTCGCGAGCCATCCGCGCCATGCGAATGCGCCGCCCGCGGCGCCGATCGCAATGCCCCACCACCAGTCCACCATGAAGTTCGAACTCGCGATCAGCACCTTCGTGAGCAGCGGCAGTTCCGTGTGAAAGCTCGCGAAGACCTTGGCGAAGGCCGGCACCACCATCAGGTTGACCACGACGACGGCAACGACCATCGCCGCCGCGACGAAGCTGGGATAGCGCAGCGCGCTCTTCACCTGGCTGCGCATGTACTGTTCGAACTCGATGTGCTCGTGCAACCGCGCGAGAACTTCGTCCATGCGTCCGGTCGACTCGCCGACGCGGACCATGGAGACGAAGAACGGCGAGAACACATCCGTCTCGCGTCCGAGCGCCGCCGAAAGCTCGTGTCCCGATGCCAGGGATTCGCGGACCCGCTCCAGCACCCGAACGAAGGCTGGATTCACGGCCGACTGCTGCAGCCCGCCCAACGCCTGCAGGATCGGCACGCCGGACTTGAGCAGCGTTCCCAGCTGGCGCGTGAAGAGCAGAATGTCGATCGGCTTGACGCGCTCGCTGAACAGATTGAGTTGAAAGCTGCTCGGCCCGCTGCGCACTTCGGCAGCCGGCGCGATATCCAGAGGCACGATGCCGCGACCGATCAGCGCGGAGGCGGCTGCGGACGCATCGAGACCATCGATCGTTCCGCGGACCAATGCACCGCCGGCATCCCGGGCCGAATAGCTGAAGGCAGGCATCCCGGTCAGCCCGCCATGCCCAACGCAACGGGCCTGTGCTCGACGACGTCGGCTGATGTCAGGTTCACCCGGGCAGGCTGCGCGCCCTGTTCACCCTGCACCGAGATGCGCATCGCTTCCTCAAGCGTGGTACGTCCGGCGACGGCAAGTTCGACGGCATGATTGCGCAACGTGCGTCCGCGCATCGATTCGGCGGCGATCTGCGCGTAGTGGGCGTGGTCGGCATGATGAATGGCCTCCACCACCGATCGCGTCATCTCCAGCGCCTCGTAGACACCGGTACGCCCGTGATAGCCGGTGCCGTTGCATATCGTGCAGCCGTGCCCACGATGAAAGACGAGCCCGGCCGGGCTTTCACCCAGCGATTGCCGCAGCCATTCGTGTTCGTGCAGGGAGGGCTCGCGCTTTTCCTTGCAGTTGTCGCAGATCGTCCGCACCAGCCGCTGCGCGATGACCATCTGCAGCGACAGGGCCACGAGGTAGCGCGGCGCGCCCATGTCGAGCAGCCGCATGGCGGTGCTCGCCGCGTCGTTGGTGTGCAGGGTGGAGAAGACCATGTGGCCCGTCATCGCCGCACGCAATCCGGTCTCGACCGTGGCATGGTCTCGCATCTCGCCCACGAGAATGACGTCGGGATCCTGTCGCAACGCCGAACGCAGCACGCGCGAGAAGCTGAGCTCGATCTTGTCGTTGACCTGCACCTGGTTGATGCCTGGCAACCGGTACTCCACCGGATCCTCGACGGTGATGATCTTGCGTTCGGGCGAGTTCAGTTCCGACAGTGCCGCGTAGAGCGTCGTACTCTTGCCGCTGCCGGTAGGCCCCGTCACGAGCAGCATGCCGTGTGGGCGCTGGATCACGTCGCGCACGCGCACCAGCATTTCCGCAGGCAGTCCGAGGCGATCGAGCCCGAGCACGCCCTGGCTTTGGGTAAGCAGGCGCATCACGACCGATTCGCCGTACTGGGTCGGCATGGTCGAGATCCGCACGTCGACCGGATGCGATCTCACCTTGACGTTGAAGCGCCCGTCCTGCGGCAGGCGCTTCTCCGAAATATCCAATCCAGCGGAGAGCTTCAGGCGCAACGCGAGCGCCGACGCGATGCTGATGTCCGCTTCCGTCTGCAGATGCAGCACGCCGTCGATGCGAAACCGGATCTGCAGCTTGGTTTCCTGAGGCTCGATGTGCACGTCCGAGGCACGCACCTGCACGGCGTCGTCGAATACGTTCTGCAGCAGCTTGACGACCGGCGCGTCGTCGGCGGCAGTGCTCGCACCGAGCATGCTCCTGAAATCGACGGCGCCCTGGGCCAGCTCTTGTTCGAGTTCTTGCGCGAGGCCCGAGATCTGTTCGGTGCGCCGATAGCTGCGATCGATCGTCGCGAGCAGCGCCGACTCGGCGACCACCGCCACTTCGATCTCCCTGCGCAAGACGCGCACGATCTCGTCGTAGGCCTGCAAGTCCGTCGGGTCGGCCATCCCGACGCGGTACACCGTACCCTCGTCCGAAAGCACCAGGGCACGAAATCGACGTGCCTGCGTCTCGGGCAGCTTGCCCGCCACTTCCGGCTTGGGCGTGAACTGACGCAGATCGATGTACGGCAGCTGCAGCTGCCGGGACAAGGCCTGCGCAATGGCGGCCTCGGTGACGAATCCCTTGTCGATGATCACGCGACCGAGCTTGCGTCCAGTGCGCTTCTGTTCGTCCAGGGCGAGCATAAGCTGCTCCTCGGTCAGCAGCTTCTGCTGAACGAGGAGTTCACCCAGCCGGACTTTTTCGGGACGAGGCATAGGATCCGTGTCGCCAGGGTCGGGGGCGACTGCAGTACGTCGATCGATAGGTAGTCCGAACACGGCGTCGGGGATGCCGCTCGACCACTTCCGAGAGGTATTACGGCCGGTCGTGGTCAGGTTTGAGCTTCGGTGCATGACGCACCACCACGGTGCCAGGCTTGGCCATGTCGCAGCCGAGGTGATACGCTGCACTGCAACGTTTCGTCCTGGCTTCTGTGGGACGAAACCTCACTTAGGGAGGTTTCGACATGAATGTTCAGCAAGCGGTGGCGGCAACGATCGGTGCGATCTCGATGGGATGCGCGCTGCCGGTGATGGCGCAATCGGCCTGGCCGGAGAAGACGGTCCGGATCATCATTCCCTGGGCGCCCGGCGGCAGCACGGACATCATCGGCCGTCTACTGGCGATCGAACTGACCACCCGCTTCAAGCAACAAGTGGTCATCGACAATCGCGCCGGCGCCGGCAGCATCGTCGGATTGCAGATCGCCACGGCGTCGCCCCCCGACGGCTACACCTTCATGATGACGTCCACCGGGTATGGCTTTCTGATCGACAAGCCGAAGGTCCCCGTCGACCTCGTCAACTCGTTCGCGCCGGTGGCGATGATCGGCTACGGCGACAGCGCGCTCGTCGTCACGCCGACCTTCCCCATCAAGACGGTCAAGGAGCTGATCGATCTCGCGAAGCGCCGTCCCGGCGAGATCCTCTACGCGTCCTCAGGCATCGGCGGCTTCCCGCACATGAACACGGAGCTCTTCAAGATGATGACGGGGACCAACCTCACCCATATCCCCTTCAAGGGCGGCGGCCCGGCAACAGCCGACGTGGTGGCAGGCCACTCCCAGATGCAGCTCGGTTCGCTCATTTCCGTGAAAGCCCAGGTCGATGCCAACCGACTGCGCCTGATCGCGATCGGCAGCGAAAAGCGCAACCCGAAGTATCCCGACATTCCCACGATCGGCGAAACCGTGCCCGGCTACAAGTCCGCCATCTGGTTCGGCATCTTCGTACCGCCCAAGACGCCCGGTGCGATCATCACGCGCATGAACGCCGAACTCAACGACATCCTCTCGACGCCCGCGATGGTGAAGAAACTCGACGAGCAGGGCGCCACGATCGTGAAGATGAGTCCGGCCGAATTCGGCAAGCTGATGGTGGAGGAGCAGAACAAGTGGCTGGAGGTGATTCGGGCGGCGAAGATCAAGGCGGAGTGACGCAGTTGCGCGTCAGTCCGCCGTGAAGGGTGAACGCATCAGCAACGCCGCTGCGCCGCTTCACCGGGCCGCTGCGCGAGCAGCGCCCCTCACCTTTCACGCTTCACTCAGTCGGCCTCCGCCTTCCCCGGCAACGCCATCTGCGTCTGCGTCACGATGGCAATCGTGCGTCCCTCGACATTCTGCACCGTCGTCTGCCATACCGAAGTCGTCCGGCCAACGTGAAGTGGAATGCAGATCCCGGTGATGTGCGCCCCGAATCCGGAGGCGAAGAAGTTCGTCTTCGATTCGAGCGTGCCGCCGCGCCAGCCTGCCGGCCGATGCATCGCCGAGCCGATCGCACCGACCAGATCGGCGAACGCCATGATGGCCCCCCCGTTGACGCGCCCGTTGTGATTCAAATGGCGGGGCAGAAGCTTCATCTGCGCGGTCAGGAAGTTGGGCTTCATCTCCGTCATGCGCAGACCCAGGGATTTCGCCATGCCGCCGCGCAGAATGCGCAAGCAGTTCTCGCGCGCAACCGGATCCATGCGCTTCGTCAGTTCACGATGATGACGCGCGAGCGGCGCCTCCTTCGTCTTGATCGACTTCTTCTTCGACGCTGCCATTCATGCTCCTCGTATCACATCCGTAGTTGCACCGTACCGCATTACCCTATACGCAGATGCTCGCCGATGAAACTCCAGTACGGCAGGGCCACGCACAGGACCACGACAAAAGCGATCAGCGTCATCCATACGCCGAAGCGAAAGATCTCGGGCGCACTGAGATAGCCCCGTTCGTAGACTGCAAGCGACGAGGCGCTCTGCGCCGGATAGTAGAGTACCGCGTCGCCGGCAATCATCACGGCGAGACCGCAAATCATCGGATTGACCCCGGTTTCGATGCCGATCGACATGGCGATCGGAATGCTCGTCGCGAGAAAGCCGGTGATGTTGGGTATGAGCATGCGCACGGGCACGGACGCCGCCAGCAGCGTCATCACGACGAGCACGGGCGAGTCACGAAAAGTCGGGACGGATCCGACCAGCAACTGTGCGACCCAGCCGCTTGCGCCGCTGGAGACGATCGCCTTGGCGAGCGACAACGATGTCGCGAGCACGAAGAAATTGGCCCATCCGATGTCGCGCTCGAACTCCTTCCAGCTCAGCACGCCGATGCGCGGGGTCAGCAGCAGGATCCAGGCGACGAGTGCCGGCACGGTGGGATGCCAGTGATGCAGCGAATCGGTGAGCCAGAGCGTCGAGGCGCCCAGCGTGATGAACACCGTGCGCCATTCGCGCCCGCTGAGCGGCGTATTGGGTTTCACGGGCAGGTCCGGCAAGGGTGCAACGAATCCCTCCCGGTAGACCCAGTAAATGGTCGCGGATCCGATCGCCAGCAGCGCGATATACGGCACGCTCATGAGGAGCAGCCACTGGCTCCAATAGATGCCGCCGATCAGCGATGCCGACACGACCGGCGTGATACCGCCGGTGAGGATGACCGTCGAGGCGAGCCGGTTGATGGAGTTGAGTGCCATCATGATGGCGCTGGCGAGCGGCGAGCGCCGCGGCACGTTCGCAAGTTCGAGCGCCTGCTCGTACACGTGAACGAGGATGCCGGTTCGGGTCGTCGCCGAGGGCAGAATGAGCGTCAGCAGCGGAAACGCAAGGAGCAGCTGCAGGAAGAGCGAGCGGGAACTGCCGCGGGAACGGCGCAGGAAGAACAGGGCCACGCGCTCCGCGAGTCCGCTGCGCGATACGGCAAGGCCGAGCGTCAGCACGCCGACGAGAAAAAACGCGACCGGATCGGAGAATCCGACCAGCGCTTCGCTGAATCCGCTGACGCCGCCGCAGACCACGAGCGCCAGGACCACGACCAGCCCCGTGACCGCGGCAGGCAACGCCTCGGTGCTCCAGAGTCCGATCGCCAGCACCGCAATGGCGAGCACCCGCTTTCCGGCTTCGGGCAATCCCGCCGGTGCCGGCAGCGCCATCAGCACGGCGCAAAGCGCTACGAGACCGACGAGCGTGACGAGGGACCTGCCCGAGGTGACGGCCGCAGCGTCTGCGGAAGTTGATTCACTTCGTTGTTCTGTTTGCGCCATCGCGCCTCGTTCCCCCCCGGATCAGTGCGTCGGGGCCTGATGTTGCGAACTGGGCGACATCGCGACGGACCGGCTGCCAAGCACATCCGATCTTACGACAGGATCAGGTACACTGCGGAGCATCTGAAAACGTCGGACACACCGCGGTGCGCTCACACGCCGCACCGTCTCGAAGGCAATGACGAACGCGTCGGAGGCAAACCACGATCCGCCCCGCTCACAGTGCGGCCTACTCTTCATCGTGAGCGCGCCGTCGGGCGCCGGCAAGACGAGCATGGTTCAGGCCCTACTGCAGCGCGATACGCATGTCGGGCTCTCGATTTCCTACACCACCCGCTCACCACGGCCGGGCGAAACGAACGGTCGCCACTATCATTTCGTCGATCGATCGGAATTCGAGCGGATGATCGAGCAAGGCGACTTCCTCGAATGCGCGAATGTGCACGGCAACTACTACGGGACGTCCGAGCGCTGGGTGCGTACTCGACTCCAGGCCGGCAAGGACATCGTTCTGGAAATCGACTGGCAGGGGGCCGCGCAAGTGCGCAATCGCATCGAGGGTACGACGGGCATCTTCATCATGCCGCCATCGATCGAAGCGCTGGAATCGCGCCTGCGCACGCGGGCCCAGGATACCGACGCGGTCATCGCCCGCCGGGTCGCGGCGGCACGCGAGGAGATCTCGCATATGGCTGAATTTGATTATGTTATCATCAACGACGATTTCGACCGGGCCGTTGAAGACCTGTGTGCAGTGGTCCGGGCTTCCCGCCTGCGCACTCCGGTTCAGTTCGCCGCCCACCCCAGCTTGCAGAAGCTCTAGTTTCACGGAAGGCACACGTCCCCATGGCACGCATCACCGTCGAAGACTGCATGAAGTTCATTCCCAACCGCTTCGAACTGACTCTGGCCGCCACGTATCGCGCCCGTCAGCTGACCCAGGGCTCCACGCCGATGGTCGAAGCGAACCGCGACAAGCCCAGCGTCATCTCCCTCAGAGAACTCGCGCAGAACAAGTATGGCGCCGAGATTCTGGACAAGCCGCAGTCCTGACATCGCAGGGTTGCGCGCGCCCCTCGACACCCGTCGCGGCGCCCGCTGTCCGATCCCACGCTAAAGGTCGGGCATGCAGGCTGCGGTCGCACTCTTCCAGGATCTATCCGGTTACCTGAAGCCGGATGACATCGCTCAGCTCGAATCCGCCTATCACTACTCCGAGCAGGCCCACGAGGGTCAATTCCGTGCCACCGGCGAGCCGTACATCTCGCATCCTCTGGCGGTTGCCAACATACTGGCGTCCTGGCATCTCGATGCCCAGGCGCTGACCGCAGCGCTCCTCCACGACGTGATGGAGGACACCGCGGTCACCAAGTCAGACCTCACCGAGCGCTTCGGCAGGGCTGTCGCCGAGATGGTCGACGGCCTCTCGAAACTCGACAAGATCGAGTTTCAGACGCACGAAGACGCGCAGGCCGAAAATTTCCGGAAGATGCTGCTCGCCATGGCGCGCGACGTGCGCGTCATGCTCATCAAGCTCGCCGACCGCCTGCACAACATGCGCACGCTCGACGGGCTCGCCCCCGAGAAGCAGCGCCGCATCGCACGCGAGACGCTCGAGATCTACGCACCCATCGCCAATCGGCTCGGCCTCAACAGCATCTATCAGGAACTCGAAGATCTTTCCTTTCGCTACCTGTACCCGCGCCGGTACGAAGTGCTCTCGAAGGCGGTGCGGGCGGCACGCGGCAACCGAAGGGAAGTCGTCGGCAAGATCCGCGATGCGATCGAACGGCGCCTCGCCGATACCAGCATCGAGGCCGCCGTCACCGGACGCGAGAAGAACCTGTACAGCATCTACAGCAAGATGCACGACAAGCACCTGTCCTTTGCGAACGTGCACGACATCTACGGCGTGCGGGTGATCGTGAAGGATGTGCCGACGTGCTATCTCGCCCTCGGTACGCTGCACGCGCTGTACAAGCCCATCCCGGGCAAGTTCAAGGACTACATCGCGATTCCGAAGGCCAACGGCTATCAGTCGCTGCACACCACGCTGTTCGGCCCCTTCGGCATGCCGATCGAAGTGCAGATCCGCACCGCCGAAATGCACAAGATCGCCGAAGCCGGCGTCGCTTCGCACTGGCTCTACAAGAGTTCCGATGCCTCGCTGTCCGAACTGCAGAAGAAGACGCACCAGTGGCTGCAAAGCCTCATCGAGATGCAATCCGAATCGGGCGACTCGGTCGAGTTTCTCGAACACCTGAAGATCGATCTCTTCCCCGACGAGGTGTATGTCTTCACGCCCAAGGGGCGCATCATGACGCTGCCCCGGGGGTCGACCGCGGTCGACTTCGCCTATGCAGTGCACACCGATATCGGCAATCGCTGCGTCGCCGTCAAGATCAACGAAGATCTGATGCCGTTGCGCACCGCACTGCGCAACGGCGACCGCATCGAGATCATCACCGCTGCCCATGCCCGGCCCAATCCCGCGTGGCTCAATTTCGTCGTCACGGGCAAGGCACGCTCGCACATTCGCCACTTCCTGCGCACCATGCGTTACCAGGAATCCGTTCAGCTCGGCGAAAAGCTGCTCAGCCAGGCCCTCACCGCGATGCACGCGGATTCATCCGACATCTCGGAAGTCGTTTGGGAACGGCTCCTGAAGGAGACGGCGGCAAAGTCTGCCGCCGAAGTACTCGCCGACATCGGCCTGGGCAAGCGGCTTGCGGTCGTCGTCGCGAAACAGCTGCTCATGCGCGGCGCTGGCGGCGAAGGTGGCGAAGCCGCCGAGCAGCGTCCCAAGGGGCCCGTCGTCATTCGCGGCTCCGAGGGCATCGCCGTTCAGCTTGCAAAATGCTGCCGGCCCATCCCTGGCGATCCGATCATCGGCATGATCACCAAGGGGCAAGGCATGATCGTGCACACCCACGATTGTCTGGTGCTCGCGAAGATGCGCCTCGATCCCGAGAAGATGCTCGACATTGAGTGGACCCCGGACAACAGCCGGCTCTTCGACGTCAACATCAACCTGGTCGTGGCGAACCAGCGCGGCGTGCTCGCAAAGGTTGCTGCCGAGATCGCCGAAGGCGGCTCCAACATCGAGAACGTCGCGGTCGATCCCGACGACGGCGACCAATACGCGCAGATGCATTTCACGGTGCAGGTTCACAACCGCCAGCACCTCGCCTCCATCCTGCGCAGTCTGCGCCGGGTGCCGGAGGTCATGCGCATCTCACGGGTCAAGGGCTAGCAGCCTGTCGGAGATTCGTTGACACTTTGCCGAACGGTATCGCTACTGCATCAGCGACAAAGGTGTCGAAATCGCCGCCAGACGCGAAGGACACCACAGCCAGGTTGAACATCTGGCTAGGATTTCCGACAAGGTATGGCGTCGATTCTCGGCGCTTTTGTTCAGCGAATTTCCGACTCAGGACACCAGGGTTCGCCGGCGATCACATCACGCAGCCGCAGCGTAGCGATCAGAGGGTGAACCGCGCCACCCGCCCCTGCAGATTCGACGCAAGCTCGTCCAGATGCCGCGCCGATACGGCCGCCTCGCCGGCGGAGCGCCCGTTCTCTTCGGTCATTTGCGCAATGCGCTCGACGTTGCGCGCGATATCGCTGCTGGCTGCCTGCTGTTCGCGCGTCGCGGCAGCAATCGCGTTGACGCTCTCCACCGTTTCGAGCGCCTGGGCCTTGATCTTTTCCAATGCTGCCGCGGCGTCGTCGGCAAGCTTCACGCCGTGCACGACCTTGTCGCCGCCGGCCTGCATCGTTTCCACGACGGTCGAGGTTTCATGCTGGATGGCGTCGATCATGGCGCCGATTTCGGACGTCGCCGTGCCGGTACGCTCGGCGAGCTTGCGCACCTCGTCGGCCACGACGGCGAAGCCACGCCCTTGCTCGCCGGCACGCGCGGCTTCGATGGCCGCGTTGAGTGCCAGCAGATTGGTCTGGTCCGCGATGTCCTTGATGACCTTGACGATGGAACTGATCTGAGCCGAGCGCTTGTTGAGGGTCTCGACCAGGCGTGAACCGTGCTGCACGGAATCCGCGATGCTGTTCATCTCGCTGCTCGCAGCCCGCACGATCGCCTCGCCTTCGGCGGCGAGATCGCTCGAACGCCCGGCAATGGCCGCGGCTTCCTGCGCGTGCTCGGCCACCTGGCCGATGCTGACGGTCATTTGTTCCACGGCCGCAGCCGTTGCGCTGGTGGTTTCGGAATGTGCATGGACACGGCTCATGCTCTCCGATGCCGATCCCGAGAACTGTCTCGCGGAGCCGGAGAGATCCGATGCGCCGTGTGCCACCTCGCTGATCATGCCTCGCAGATCGGACTGCATCTCGGACAGGGCATGCACCAACTGACCGACTTCATCCCTGCCCTTGACGTCGATCCCCTGATCCAGGCGCCCCGCCGCAATGCGTCGAGCGACCCCGAGCGCATCCGAGAGAGGCCCCGTGAGTGATCGGGTCACCCACCAGGCGAATGCGATTCCGGCGAGGGTCGCCAGAACACCGAGAACGATCATCGTGTTTCGCGCAGCGCCGATGGCGGTGAGCTGGCTATCGAAACTCGCACGCACCTGCTGCTCGTTCGATTCGACCAATTTCTTGATCTCGGCGGTGAGGGCGCCGAAGCGGGGCCCGAGCACCTGATGCACGGCCGCTTCGCCCTGCACCACCTTGCCGGTTTCAGCGTGCTCGATGACCTGGCCCATGCTCGTCATGTAGCCCTTGAGTTCGGTACCTATCCTGCCCAGCGCCGCCTTCTCGGCATCGCTCGTGGCGAGCTTGTCGAGTTCCGCCATCGCCTTGTCCATGACGACCCGCTCGTCTTTCAAGCGCTGCAGCAGGGTCGTGAGTGGTGTCTGCTCGGTCTTCTGCAGGCTTTGAAGGGCTACGATGAACGTAGCGTAGGCCGCGTTCTCCAAGTCGTGCGCGGCATGCGCCCGCTGCCAATCCTCGTTGATGATGCGATCGGCCGTCGTACCGATGCGCGCCGTACCGGTGACACCGAGTACGCAGATGGCGCAAAGCGCCAGCACGAGCACACCGAAGCCGGTGCCCAGCCGCGTGCCGATGGTCATGTTTCGTAGCCAGTTCATCCGGTTTATCTCCCAGTTCGGTGGTCGCAGAAATGATCGCGCGCCAGCGCGAGGGTTCGATCGAGTGTCTTAACGGCGAGGCGCTGCTCGCCTTGAGGCAGATGTCACGGTTCGACAGGCTTCAAGGCACTCCCCGGCGCGCCGTAAACGATCGTGAGACGTCGGAACCACGCCGCGACGGCTCCATCCAGGTCACACCCCCTCGGAAAGGCATCAAGTCGGCGCCGCGATCTGCCGATATCTGCCCCGAGAGTCGCCGGCTTCCGGGCCGGCCGAACCGATCAACTGCGCAGACACTTCTGAACGGACGCACCGCAATGTCGGAACTGCTGAAAAGCGTCGACGCCCGCACCCGCCTCGCGGGCACGAACAAGCTCGAGATCCTGTTGTTCTCCCTCGGTCGCGACATGCTGTCCGGACGTAACGAGACCTACGGCATCAACGTCTTCAAGGTGCGCGAGGTCATGCGCGCCCCGGCCATCACCCGCGCGCCGGACATGAACCCGTCCGTCGAGGGCATGGTGAGCCTGCGCGGCGTTCTGGTGCCCGTCATCGACTTGGCCAAGTACGCCGGCCTGTCGACCGAGGCGACGAGCCGCGTCATGATCATCACCGAATACAACGGCTGCACGCAGGGCTTCCTGGTAGAAGCGGTCGACACGATCCTGCGCCTCGACTGGTCGTCCATGAAGGTGCCGCCCGACATGCTCACGGCCAAGACCGGCGGACTCGTCACTGCCGTCACCGAACTGGCCGACGGTCGCCTCGTGATGATGATGGATGTCGAGCGCGTCCTCGCCGACACCACCGACATCGGCAACGATCTCGCCTTCCAGGCCATACGCCGCCTCGAAGTCTCCGACCGCACGGTGCTGTATGCGGACGACTCCTCCGTCGCGCGCAAGCAGATCTCCACCACGCTCGACGCCCTCGACGTGCGGCGCATCGAAGCGCAGAACGGGCGTCAGGCCTGGGACGAAATGCAGCGTATCGCCGATCACGCCACGGCCATCGGCAAGCCGGTCACGGACTTCCTGCAGGTGGTGCTCACCGACGTCGAGATGCCCGAGATGGACGGCTACATGCTCACACGCAAGATCAAGGCGGACCACCGCTTCTCGGGCATTCCCGTGATCATGCACTCGTCGCTGTCGGGAAGCTCCAACCACCAGCTCGGCAAATCGGTCGGCGTCGACGAATACGTATCGAAATTCGAGCCGCAGCGGCTGGCGGACACTCTCACACGCCTCCTCGCATAGGCACATCCATGACATCACACGAACTTGCATCGCGCCAGAATTCCGGATTGCTCGATTCCGTCGATCAGCGCACGCAGCTCGCCGGCTCGAATTGCATGGAGATCCTGCTGTTCTCGCTCGGCGGCCAGGAAACCTTCGGCATCAACGTCTTCAAGGTGCGCGAAGTGACGCTTACCCCGAGGATCACGAAGACGCCGCACATGCCCAACGGCGTGAAGGGGGTGATCTCCCTGCGCGGCAGCGTCATCCCCGTGATCGATCTGGGTGCTTTCGTCGGCGTGGAGTCCGATTCGGCGCAGCACTGCAGCACGCTCATGGTGACGGAATTTTGCGGGCGCATCCAGGGCTTCCTCGTGACCGACGTCGATCGCATCACGCGCGTGGAATGGGATCAGGTGAAGTGCCCGGATCCCACCTTGGCCGGTACCGACGGGCTCGTGACCGCCATCACCCGATTGCCCGATGGGCGCCTGGTGTCGATCCTCGACGTCGAGCAGATCCTCGCGAACGCCTTCGGCGAACCGGTGATCCCGGAGATCGAAACGATCCCGGACGCATCCGACGTGAACCTCCTGTTCGTCGACGATTCGCCCATCGCCCGACGCGAGATCTCGAACGTACTGGACCGGCTCGGCGTGCGCTACCAGCAAGCCACCAACGGCCGCGAAGCCTGGGAAAAGCTGCAGGCGATGGCAGGTCAGGCACAGGCAGAAGGAATCACCGTCGCGGATCGACTGCAGCTCGTGCTGACCGATGCAGAAATGCCCGAAATGGACGGCTACGTGCTTGCCCGCAACATCAAGACCGATCGGCGCTTCAACGGCATCCCGGTCGTGATGCATACCTCCCTGTCGTCGACCGCCAACGGTGCCATGGGACGCACCATGGGCGTCGACGCCTACGTCGCCAAGTTCGATGCGAGCAATCTTGCGTCGACGCTCGTGCCGCTGCTCAAGGGCCGGCCGCGCAGCCCTTCCACTCCGACACTCAACGCCTAACTCCGAGGAATGACCACGATGAGCCAAAGCAATTTGAAATTCCTGGTTGTCGATGACTTCGCAACCATGCGCCGCATCATCCGCAACCTGCTGAAGGAACTGGGCTTCAACAACGTCGATGAAGCCGAGGACGGCGTCAACGCGCTGCAGAAGCTGCGCAACGACCATTTCGACTTCGTCGTCTCCGACTGGAACATGCCCAACATGACCGGCATCGATCTGCTCCGCAACATCCGCGCCGACGAGAACCTGAAGGGGCTCCCCGTTCTGATGGTCACTGCAGAGGCCAAGAAGGAAAACATCATCGCTGCGGCGCAGGCCGGCGCGAGCGGCTACGTGGTCAAGCCTTTCACCGCGGCGACGCTCGACGAGAAGCTGAAGAAGATCTTCCAGACCATGAACCGCGAAGGAGCGCCCGCATGAGTGCAGCGGCTGCAGTCAGCGATTCCGACGATCTGCAGGCGCTGTTCGACAGCATCGTGGCCTCCCAGGCCGCACCGGCAACGTCCAACGCCGTTGCGGGGACGGCGCCGGAACTTGCGCTCGCCGCAAACGACGCCCCCCAGCTTCTCGCGAAGCTCGGACATCTGACACGAACTTTGCATGAAAGCCTGCGCGAATTGGGATACGACCGCATGGTGGAGGAGGCCGCTTCCTCGATTCCGGATGCTCGCGAACGTCTTGCCTATGTGGCCACGCTCACCGAGCGCGCCGCACAACGCGTACTGAACGCAACCGATGTCGCCAAACCCATCCAGGATCGCCTCGGCACCGATGCATCCGCATTGGCCGACCGCTGGCGCAAGGTGTTCGCGGCGCAAGCCGGCGTCGACGAGTTCAAGGCGCTGTCGGAATCGACGCTCGCCTTCCTCGACGACGTTCCGCGTCAGACGAAGGCAACGGGCGAGCAGCTCCTGGAAATCGTGATGGCACAGGATTTCCAGGATCTGACCGGTCAGGTCATCAAGCGCATCAACGAACTGGTGCACAACTTCGAACGTCAGTTGCTGACGCTGCTGCTCGAGAACACGCCAGCCGAACAACGACCGCCGGGGACCGATTCGCTGTTGAACGGTCCGGTCGTGAACCCGGCGCGCGTCGGCGAAGTCGTGCAGACGCAGGCACAGGTCGACGATCTGCTGGAGAGCCTGGGCTTCTAGCCGCGCGATTGTCTGCAATAAGAGATCGAAGGTCGGCGCCCATCGGCGCCGACCCCAATGGAGACTGGATGCAATGAGCGATTTCGCTGGCAACGAGGAACTGCTGCAAGACTTCCTGACGGAAGCCAACGAGCTGCTGGCCGATCTGGACAATCGCCTGGTCGATCTCGAGAAGACACCGGACGAACCCGGTCTGCTCAATTCGGTATTCCGGAATTTCCATACGATCAAGGGCGGCGCAGGCTTCCTCGGCGTCACCGAACTCGTGCGCCTGTGCCATCTCACCGAGAACCTGTTCGATCGCCTGCGCAACGGCGAGATGACGCTCGATCCGGTCCTGATGGACCTCATCATGGCAGCCACCGGCGAAGTCCGCACGATGTTCGGTGCGTTGGCCGGGGCACGCCAGCCCGAGGCTGCGCCGTCTTCACTGCTCGAGGCGCTGGAAGCCGCGATCTGCGGCCAGCTGCCGAAGGCCGATGCGCCGCCGCAGCCCCCGTCCGCACCCGCCGCAACACCGAGTCTCTCAGCGCCGGCCGCCGTAGACGGCAACGGGCCGAACTGGGCGGCGCTGCTCGGCGCCATCGCCCCGTCCAATGTCACGCCGCTTCGCGTCGTCGAGGCTGCGCCGAACGTCGCTGAACCAGCCCAAGCGCCTGCGCCGAAGTCCGTCCCGGCGCCGAGTTACGGTCGGCGCGCGAGCGACGACCCTGCAGCCGATGGCGTGCGCTCCGGTCGCCGCGATGCCGACAAGGTCGTCGTCACCAAGGACTCCACGATACGCATCGACACGTCCCGCCTCGACCAGGTTCTAAACCTGTCGGGCGAGATCGGCCTGACCAAGAACCGGCTCAACTGCCTTCGCGCCGAACTGCTGGCCGGAAAGACCGACACCCTGACCCTGCGCGCGCTCGACGAAGCCGTGGGGCATCTTGATCTGCTGGTCGGCGATCTGCAGAACGCCGTCATGAAGACGCGCATGCAGCCCGTCGGCCGATTGTTCCAGAAGTATCCGCGTCTGGTGCGCGATTTGTCCCGGCAGCTCGGCAAGGAGGTCGACTTGCGCCTGCACGGAGAGGACACGGAACTCGATCGCACGATGATCGAAGAGTTGTCCGATCCGCTTGTTCACCTCGTGCGCAACGCCGTCGATCACGGGATGGAATCCCCGGAAGACCGCAGGGCGGCCGGCAAGCCGGAGAAGGGCTCGATCGTGCTGTCGGCTCAGCAATCCGGCGATCACATCGTCATCGAGATCGCGGACGACGGACGCGGCATGCGCCCCGAGGTCCTGCGTCGCAAAGCCATCGAAAAGGGCTTGCTCGATCCGGAAACGATACACGGCATGGACGACCGTCAGGCACTGCAGCTCATCTTCCTGCCGGGGTTCTCGACCAAGGATCAGATCTCCAGCGTCTCCGGGCGCGGTGTCGGCATGGACGTGGTGAAGACCAACATCCAGAAGCTCAACGGTCGCATCGACATCCAGTCGACGCCCAATGCGGGCACGACGCTCTCGATCTCGCTGCCCCTCACGCTCGCCATTCTGCCGGTGCTCGTCGTAAGGTTGGCAGAGCAGCCGTTCGCGCTGCCCTTGTCGATGGTGCGCGAGATCGTCCGGCTCGACCCCGAGCAGGTGCAATCCGTTTCGGGCAAAGCGACCGTCGTCATTCGCGACGAAGTGCTCCCGCTACGGTCGCTCGCCACGATGCTTGCCATGCCGAGCGATGGCCCACCGGCTTACGGGGTCCTGCTCCAGACGACGACGTCGAACCTCGTTCTGGCCGTTGATGGTTTCGTGGGTCGCGACGACGTCGTGATCAAGCCGCTCGACGGCGTGAAGCCCAAGGGCATTTCCGGCGCCACACTGTCCGGCGACGGCTCCGTCGTCCTGGTGCTCGACATGGAAGAGCTCTTCCGCAACGCCCCTGCCGATACCCGCATCAGCCTGCTGGCTCGCGCGGCGTAGGCCTGCGGCAGGCGGGCGGGTTCTGAGGCGCGACGCCGACGCCGCGACGGCATTCAGGGCGCTGCCGCCAGGTTTACAGGGGAGGTATCGACGAGGGGTGAAAACAGGGGACGACCAGACCGGGCGCCCCCTTCTTCGTTTGAAGAGGCTCAGCCCGCGGCCGGCGGCATCACGACCCGAAACTCGGCACCTTGACCGGGTTGAGAGACCACCTCCATGCGCCCGCCCATCAGATGCACGAGATCACGCGCGAGTGCAAGGCCGAGACCGGTGCCGCCGCGAAGCCCGACCCCGCATTCTTCGCTTTGCGTGAAGCGATCGAAGATGGCCTGATGCATCGCGGGGGATATGCCGCAACCGGTATCCTTCACTGCGAGGATCAGCGTCTCGCCATCCATTCTCGCAGCGACGCTCACATGTCCTCGATCAGTGAACTTGATCGCGTTATGGATGAGGTTGTTCAGTACGCGCACGAGCTTGATCCGGTCGCAGGAGAAAGATTCAGGCAGCTTCTCGTCGAAATCCACGTCCAGGCGCAGCACTTTGCCTTCGGCCACCGGGCGATGCAAGGCGACCACCTCGTCGACCAGCAAGCGTACGGATTCCGGACTGACGTGCAGTTCCATGCGACCTGCTTCGATCTTCGCGATGTCGAGCACGGAGTTCACCATGCCAAGGAGCGTGCATCCGCTCGAATAGATGATCCGCGCACATTCGCGCTGACTCTCGTCCGCCAGCTCCTCCTGCAGGCAATCCGCGAAACCGATGATGCCGTTGAGCGGCGTCCGCAGCTCGTGCGTCATGCTCGCCAGAAACTCCGACTTCACGCGGTTTGCCGACTCGGCCCGATCGTTGGCTTCCTGCAGCAGGAGCGAAGCGCGGCGTTGACGTACGATCAGCCAGCCGAGCAGACCAAAGCTCGCCCAGATGAGGCAGATGATGAGGGCGACGCTGGCGATGTAACCTTCACGATGTTCGACATACTCGCCCAGTGCGTCGTCCATCCCCGTACCGACCGCGACGATCAACGGATATTCGGGCACCACCCGATACGAGATCATGCGCGCCGGGCCGCCCTCGTTCGAGGCGGTCAGGTAACTTCCGACCGGATTCGTTCGCACACGTTGCAGTAGATCGCGCGCATTGAGCGCCTCGTCGCCTGTGGCCAGCGGTTCGCCGTGTCGTGCCCTGATGATGCCGTCGGTGCCGACCAACATCACGAAGCCCGCCCTGCCCAGTCGAACCTCCTCGTATACGCGCGAGAAGTAGCCCTGGTCGATCGCCACCACTGCAACGCCGCCGAAGGCGCCGTCCGGCTTGTTGATGCGCCGGGCGACGTGCACCGTCCATTTGCCCGAGATGCGCCCGATGATGGGCTCTCCGATCACGAGCCGATCCGGATCCGCATCGACGTTGGCTTTGAAATGAACCCGCTGCGCAATACTGATCTGCTCGCTCGAGTGCGTATGACGTAGCGATCGCCCCGTCTCGTCGGCGATCAGGGACAACAGAAACGGGGCACCGGGCAAGGAGCGCTCGTCGATAAACGACTTGAGATCGTCCGGCAAGCCCCGCTTCTCGACCTGGTGCTTGATCGTCAAGGCAAGCGCGTCGGCACTTCTGAACGTATGCGCCACCTGCTCTTCCAGGACGCGGGCAAGATTGCCCATATCGCGCCCTGCACTATCGATCGCCCCACTGCGATTGATTTTCAGCTGGTGCACGGCCGCGACAACCACCGCTGCGGTCAGCAACGCCGCGAGCAGCCCCACGCCCCAGCGCGCCAGCGACCGGTTCTCACGTCTCGGGGGAAAACCGGCCGTTCGTTCCTTCGACGTCTTGGGCGCTGCAATCAGGGAAGCCTTAACCCTGGAAACCGAGCGCGCATCGGTGGTGTCAGCGGTTGCCAGCGCTGACTGGGCTGCTTCGCAAGAAGCCGCCTGGACACTCATAGCGGATAAAGTGCTACCACGTCGTTGCCCGCTTCGTTGAAGCGCACGCTGCTGCAGAGTTCGATGACACGCTTGAGCCCATGTCGCTCGCCCGGCCTGGAGCTTGCCCCGCACACCTTGCGCCAGTCGAACCCCTCGCCCGAATCGGAAACCCGAACCCGGGCGTACTTGTGCAGACGTCCGTCCACTTCAAGCTCGATGCGGATAGAGCCCTCGGTCAGCATGCGCAGCCGTTTCGCCCGCAGCTCGATGTAGCGGTCTGCGCCATCCTGCGCGGATTTGATCCCGTAATCGAGCTGCAGCAATCCGTGATCAAGGGCGTTCTCCAACAGTTCCGACAGAATCACGAACAGATCTGCGCGGTGCCGCTCGCGCATCCCCATGCGTTCCATCGAGCCGGTAAACTGGGCGACCACGTCGGTGCTGCGCAGATCCTCGCACGACAGCTCGATCCGCAGATCCCAGTTCGGCACGTGATCGGTGTGCGATCCAGCGCCGGCGCGCTTTCCGCCGCGCTGGGATCCCTCGCGGTACCTGCAATCGACCACTACCAGCGACAGGTCGTCGTGCGCGGGGTTTCCTGCCAAATGGCGATTGAGTGCGGCATTGATGGCCGTCATCCGCTTGTCGCGGGATGCTCCCGCTGCCGCGGCGATCAATCCATCGATACCGAATCCTGCACCAGAAGGGCCCTGCGCCTCGATGACGCCGTCCGAGCATGCGATCAACTGAGCATCGACCGGTAACGGCACACGTTCGACGATATCTTCCAGTGCGCTGTCGTCGAGTATGCCCAGGGGCAGATTCCTCGACGGCAGTTGCTGCACCGAGTTCCCCACGCCGTCCAGCAGGACGGCCGGCGGATTACCGCCGTTCCATACGCCGACGACGCCTTCGCGTGCGTCGATGGCGACGAACGTAGCGGCAACGAACCGACCGACCGGCAGCCATTCGCGCACCTTGCGGTTCACTTCGCGCACGATCGTGGGCAGTCCGAAGCCCTTCTCTGTCATCGCATAGAACGGCTGCACCACGGGCATGACACCCAACGATGCGGCGAGCCCATGCCCCGTGCCGTCGGCGAGGAGCACGTGGAGCACGTTGCCGGGCGTGCGCGCTGCTGCGATCACGTCGCCGGACAGATGCGAAGCCGGGGTGATGCGATACTCGATCGCCGCATCGCGCAACATGTCGGTCTGCACGAGGCGCTGCATCAGGTGGCTCGCCACCTTCTGCTCGTCCTCGGCGGCCTGGAAGTATCGTTCGAGTGCCGCCCGCTGGCGGGCATTCTCCCGCTGCAGACTCAGCGCACGCGAAGCGGCACGAAGCTTCGCCCGCAGCAGTTCGGCAGAAATCGGCTTGGTGAGATAGTCGTCGCCGCCGGACTCGATGGCCTGCACGAGCCCACCCTCGACATCGTAGGCAGTCACGTAGATGACGGGCACCCAGCGCGAGCCCTGCAACGCCCGAATCTGCGCCGTCGTCTCGAAACCATCCATGACGGGCATGCGTATGTCCATCAGGATGAGATCGGGCTCGCTTTGCTTGAAGCAATCGATCGCTTCGGCGCCGCTGCGCGCAAGGATGGCCTTGTGCCCCAACCGGGAAACAAGGCGGCTCAAGAGGCGCAGGTTGTTCTCGACGTCGTCGACGACGAGAACGGTCAGCAGATCTTCCGCGAGCCAGTCGCGGGGGGCATTCATCGCATCGGGAAAAGCTTGCCGAAGTTGGCGATGTCGAGCACCTGCTTCACGGCACCGCGGCAGTTCGTGATCGCCACGCGCTTGTTCGTGGCCCCTGCCCGCTCCTTGAGGATCAGAAGCATGCCGAGCGCGGAGCTGTCGAGATACTCGACCCCGCCCATGTCGATCTCGAGCTCACGCACGTCGGAAGCACCCAGGGGCGCCTCATAGCTCGTTTTGAAGTCGCGATGCGATCCGAAATCGAATCGCCCGTTGAGCACGATCTTCGCGATTCCGGCATTGGTACGAACCTGGGTCTGCATTTCGATTGTCGCCTGTAGTAACTGTTTCCCTCGGGATTAACGGCACAGGAAAAACGCCCCTGAAGGGGGCATGCACCGTCATCGAGACATTATCGGCGCTCAGACCCGAATCGCGCTCACGCCACGGCCGTGAAGCACTCGCTTCGCCATGTCGTTCAACGACACGATCTCATCGACACCGCCGAGCGCGATGGCTTCCTTGGGCATGCCGAACACGATACAGCTCGCCTCGTCCTGGGCAAAATTGGTCGCCCCGGCCTGCTTCATCTCGAGCATGCCGGCGGCGCCGTCCTTGCCCATCCCCGTGAGGATCACGCCGATGGCGTTGCGCCCCGCGCAGTTCGCCGCGGAACGGAACAGTACGTCCACCGACGGCCGATGCCGGTTGACCGGCGGCGCCTGGGACAGTTCGACGACGTAGTTCGCACCGCTACGCGCGAGCAACAGGTGCGAATGTCCCGGTGCGACATAGGCGTGCCCGGGCAGCACGCGCTCCCCGTGGACCGCCTCCGCGACCGAGATGCGGCACAATCCGTTCAGCCTCTCTGCAAAGGGCCGGGTAAACGCTTCGGGCATGTGCTGGGCGATCAGGATGCCGGGGCAGTCGGGAGGCATCTGGACGAGGAACGCCTTGATTGCCTCCGTGCCGCCGGTCGAGGCGCCGACGATGATCACCTTTTCGGTCGAGGCAATCCGGCTTTGCACCGGCGCCAACACGGCGTCTGCGGTCAATACCGGCGCCGGATTCGGCGGAGCCCTGCGCACCCGCGCCACTCGCGCCGTGCGGATCTTTTCGGCAATTTCGTCGGCGTATTCCTGCAGTCCGCTGCTGATGCCGACCTTCGGCTTGGAAACGTAGTCGATCGCACCCAGCTCGAGCGCCCTGAGGGTGACCTCCGAGCCGCGCTCGGTGAGCGTCGACACCATCACCACCGGCATCGGGCGCAAACGCATGAGACGCTCGAGAAAATCGAGCCCATCCATGCGCGGCATTTCGACGTCGAGCGTGAGCACGTCGGGGTTCTTCTGCTTGATCATCTCGCGCGCCACCAGCGGATCGGGCGCGGCCCCGACCACTTCCATGTCCGGCTGTTCGTTGATGATCTGCGTCAACAGGCTGCGCACGAGCGCAGAGTCGTCGACCACCAGTACGCGGATCTTCCTGCCCGCCTCGCTTTGCATCCTGGCCTGCATCAGTGCTCCCCGATGTTTCGATACAAGGTTTCGTTCGCTCGCTGCTGCAAACCTGCTTAGAAGAGCTCGACGTCTCCGCCCACCGGCTGCACCTCGATGCGTCGAACATACTCGCGCTCGCGCTGGAGGATGGTCTGGTTGTGCATGTCCCGAATCATCTTCAAGCGCACTCGCCCAGAGTCCGGGTAGTAGTACACCTTGCGGGCATAGTCGTGCGCGAGATCCTGTGCAAGCACGGGAATGCGCTCGGTGGCGAGAAACTTCAGCACGAACTCGGCATTGCGCGACCCGACGTTCGTCACCGTGAGATTGCGCAATACGTTGCCGCCGCCGAACACCTTCGCTTCGAGCGAATTGCGGCGCGCCCCCATCTTCACGATCTCGTTGATCAATACTTCCATCGCATAGGTGCCGTAGCGGGCGGGTGCCCCAAGCGGGTTGTCGCCCTCACGACCGGCGTCGGGCAGCATGAAGTGATTCATGCCGCCGATGCGTGCGCCCGGATCGCGTATGCATGCGGCGACACAGGATCCGAGGACTGTGACCAGCACCAGATCCCGGCCGGTAATGAAGTACTCGCCCGGCAGGATCTTCGCGGCCTGCATGTTGAGCTGCCGGTCCCAATAGACGTTGGGCGCCGTCCCTGTCCCGAACTCGTGGTGATCGTTTCGATGGCTGGCGTGATGACTCATGTGCGCACGGCTCCCGATGCAGGACCCACCGGCTCGTAGACCGTCTTGCCGAGCGAACGGAACATGTCGGTACAGTGGTACAGCCCTTCGGAGTGACCGACGAACAACAACCCGTCCGGGTGCAGCATGGGCCGGAAGCGTTCGATGATTTTCCTCTGGGTCGGCTTGTCGAAGTAGATCAGCACATTGCGGCAGAAGATGGCATCGAACGGACCACTTACCTGCCACGAAGGATCGAGCAGGTTGAGCCGCTCGAACGTCACCAGCTCGCGCAACTCGCGGCGCACCTTGACGTGCCCGTCGTTCTGGCCCGTTCCCCTGAGGAAGAATCGCCGTACGCGATCCTGACCGAGCTTCTCGATTCGCTCCGTCGCATAGACACCCCGGTCCGCCTTGCCGAGCACGGTCGTATCCAGATCCGTGGCAACGATCTGCGCCGGCGGCGTCCAGGTCGAGAACGCTTCGACGAGCGTCATGGCGAGCGAGTACGGTTCTTCCCCCGTCGACGACGCCGTACACCAGATACGCACTCGTCGCTTCGCTGCCCATGCCGGAAGATGCTTCGCAAGGATCTCGAAATGATGCGCCTCACGGAAAAAGGCCGTGAGATTCGTGGTCAGCGAGTTGATGAACTCTTCCCACTCGGCTTCGGGGCCGCCCTGTTCGAGCATGTCGAGATAGGCCTGGAAGCTGTCGAGATTCAACACGCGCAAGCGCCGGGCGAGCCGACTGTAGACCATCTCCTGCTTCTGACTGCTGAGCGAGATTCCGGCGCGCGCGTAGATGAGGCTTCGCACGCGATCGAAATCCGCTGGTGTGAATCGAAATTCCCGATGCTGCGCCGGCACTGCCACACTGCTGCTGCTTTGAGCCACGCGTTTCGCCTTAGTCCATGTTCGCGCTGTTCTGGGCGACGAGACCGGCGGCGCTTCCAGGACTGGATCCGAGTTCGGAGAGAATTTCAGTGACCTGACGAACGGCGCCAGCACTCCGGGCCAGGGTGAGTCCGACCTCTTCGACGAGAAGCGCTCCGGCCTCGATCTTCTGGACGGTGTCGCTCAGGAGCGCATGCAGCTCCCGGGTCGCCGATTCACTGCGATTGAGCAGCGTGCGTATCTCTCCGGCGACCAACGCGATGTCGTAGCGTCCGTCGTCTTCACGGCTCGCTTCGAGCGCCGCATTGAGCGCAATGAGGTTCGAGTCGAGAGCCACGCCTTCGATGATGCCGAGGACTTCCGCGATGCGCTTGGAACTGTCGTTGCACAAGCGCGCGAGCTTGCGGTTGTCCCCGCCGATCAGCTTGGATACTTCGCCGATGGATTCGAGCGAGCGCCGGATGTCGACCATCGTATGCTCGAAGCCGGCTTCGCGCCTCGCCTGGCCGGTACCCGCGCCGAAATCGGCGAAATAGATGTTGCCTACTCGCTGTGCCTTGCTCATGGATTGCCTTGGCTCCTGATCTGATTCGAGCGCCGCCCGCAGGTCGAGCGATGGTTAACGGTTTACTGTGCCTCGGACTGCCGGTGCGGCGGGACGCGGATTATTCGAAATTTATTGCGGCAGGGGCCCAGCGATCTTGAGCGAATCAGTTCGCATCACGACGCAAAGGACGCGGCTCCATGCTAGAACTCGGCCCATTCGTCATCGGTTCCGGTCTTGGCGGGCTTGGGGGCCGCCGGCGAGACCGGGGTTCGCGCCTTCGTCAGCACCGCGACCTGAGTCGGGCGCCGTCCGGCCGATGACTCGCGGCTCGACACCGAAGGTGCATGCGCCGATACCGTGGCGGCATGATCGGATTCCACCCGGAATGTCGCCACCGAGCGGCGCAGCGCACCGGCCTGCTCCTGCAGCGATTCGGCG
>LNFM01004448.1_pt1 | contig 25787 bp, 21 predicted proteins | sample 596031 | NCBI WGS metagenome assembly LNFM01 (sample SAMN04254537, study PRJNA301005) | activated carbon metagenome | isolation source: dual media filters at the Ann Arbor, Michigan drinking water treatment plant | place: USA: Ann Arbor | reverse complement strand
GGCGGGGGCGGGACGCCGCTACCGGTGAGCTCGCGATCGAAGGCGCCCGGGTTCAGGTCGTTGCCCGGATCCGGACTGTTGGTCAAGAACGAGATGTAGCCGTCCTCGTGCGCCCAGATCTGGCGCACGGGCTGACCGTAGAAGCGGAAGTCGAACGCATCGAGCGCGCCCTCGGGGAGCGGCAGAGCCGCGGCCCCGCGTGCCCCGCCGGTGAGGACGCGACCGGCCCGGTCGCCGGGCACGGTGCAGACGTCCCGGAAGGTCTCCGTCGTCGGCCCCGCCGTGTAGCGGTCGACCACGGCCGTGCATTCGGCGCGCGCGGCGACCGGCGGTGCGGGCGCGACGTAGGGCTGGAGCGCGGGCAGGCTGCACGGCGAGTCGACGGTACAGGTCGAATCGAGGACCACGTTCGCGGCGAGTCGTCCCCCCGTCCCGAACTGCAGCGGGCCCGCGGCGCGCAAGACGTCGACGCCGTCCTTCTGGCCAATCACCTCGAGGTCGAAGCTGCCGTCGGCGGTTCCATCCTCGAGCGTCAGTGCGAGCGGCAGCCGGAGGTCGGCGAGCTCGCGATCGATCGTGACGGTCTTCCCGGCGGTGCCGCGGATCCGTAGCGAGTCGATCTCGCACGGGATCCCGGCGGTGGTGTCGATCGAGAGCACGATCTGCTGCGGGTCCGCGCAGCCGGCGAAGACCGCCGCGAGGGCGGTGCAACGTACAAGGCGAGTCATGGCCGAACCTCGGGGAGGATGCGAAAGCTACGCTTCTGGAAGGTGAGTCCGGGGAGCCCCAGCTGCCCGTTGACCGTGGGCGATGGCGTGATGCGATTGCAGCGCGCGACGCCGGTGTCGGCGACGAACACCGAGCCGATCTTCGCGACCCGACCGGGAGCCACGACCTTGGCGCCGAGCCCGTGGGGATAGCAGCCGACGGTCTGGCCGTTCACGTTGCTCGTACACGAGCCGAGCCCGGTCTCCGCGTTCCAGTTGCAGACGCCGCCGACGCAGGAGTTGCCGCCGGTCGTCACGTGCATCGTGGTGCCGGGGGTCCGGCACTGATACGGAGCGAAGGCGGGATTGAACTCGTCCTCCTCCAACGTGCCCGGGACGATCGAGCGCGGCGTACCGTCGTCGCGAATGACCGGCGGGTTGCGATTGCAGTCCGGCGGCAGGTAACCGCAGGTGGCCCCGCCGCAATCCGCGTTGGACTTGCAGGACGTGATGCCGTCGGGGCACGCGCCACAGAAGCACTTCTCACCGGCGAATGCGGGGTCGGTGCAGTTGGGGCTGCTGGCCGTGATCTCAACCTGGTAGCCCGAGCTCGTGAAGGTGCCGCCGAAGACATTCCCGTCGGGGTCCGTGGCCGCCACCGAGGGCGAGCAATCCATGCTGTACGGAAGCTCGAGGCCAGCCGTGCTCCCGAAGCGGTGCACATCGCACGGCATCCCGAGGTCGGGGCTGGGATCGCTGGCGCGCGCGATCGCCGGCGCCACGATGTCCGTGGGCGTGCAGGTGCCGTTCTTGATGCCATCGTTGGGGATGTCGTCCCCGCGGCACTCCGCGCAGGCGCCGCGGTAGCCGCCGCCGGGCCCGTTGAGCGGCAGGAAGATGGTCACGTTCTCGAGGTTGAGCTCACCCGACGTTTGATCGAGCGAGCCGGTGACGGTGCGCGGCATCCCCTCGGGGGCGATGGGGATGTAGGACCAGCCGCATGCGCCGACCCTGCCACCGGCTCCGGTGAGCGGGCTGCCCGCGGGGGCGTCGTACATGAACACGCACCGCCGGAAGCGCGTCCCGTCATCGGGACATTCGGAGTCCATGGTGCACTCCTTGCTCATCCGGTTCAGGCAGCGCTGCCGGTTCACCACGCTCTTGGGTGCGACCGGGCCCTCGAAGCGACAGATGCCATCGCAGCCGTCGCAGGTGGTGACCTCGACGCCGAAGGGCGTTTCGTCCGGAACCCGGACATTATGAACAAAGCCGGTCCAGCCGAAGCTCGCGAACGAGCGATCACCCACGGCCGAGAAGGTGAAGTGCGTGGGAGGCTGACACACGAGCGCGTCGGGCGACGTCGCGTCAGGCGGCGTCGTGCCGCCGCCATCGTCGCCACAGCCGCTCAGTAGAACGGCCACGGCGAGCGCCATGCGGGTAACCATGACTGAGCTCCTCATTCGATCGTGATCGCGTCGCTGTCGTCGCGCAGCAGGAAGTAGCCACCGGTCGCCGCCCCACCCGCGATCACCACGACCGCCGTCCAGAACCACGGTGACGACAGCATGCCGCCCTCGTCGTCGCGCGGGGGCGGCGGCGCGCCCGTATCGCGGGGCATCGTCGGCGTGGCCGTCGGGCTCCCCGGGGAGAGCTGCAGATCGACCTTCGCCGGCAGGGTCAGCGTGATGGTCTCGGCGGCACCGGGGGCGAGCTCGAAGTCGCGCTGGGCCACCGTGAGCCCGTCGCGCGCGACGGTCACGGCATGGGCGCCGGGGTTCATCGGCAGCGGCTCGCGCAGCCCCGCGTGCGGGAACACCACCTGGTCGAGCAGGATCGTGTCCGACGCGGCGAGCTGCTTCACGTCGAGAGTGAGCTGGGACGTCCGCGCCTCGAGGGCCTCGATCTGCGCCGTGGCATCGGTGCGCAGGTCGGGGTAGCGACCATCGGCCGTCTCGCGCAAGAAGCGGCGATAGCTCTCCGTCGCGTCGACGACGCGGCCGGTTTGCGCCTGCGCGGCCGCGAGGTTGAACAGCGTGAGCACCCGCGGCGCGAGCTCGTAGGACGCCTTGAACTTGTCGTAGGCGACGCTCCAGCGGCTCTTGTTCACCGCATCGAGGCCTTCGTCATAGAGGCGCCGAGCCAGCTGAACCTTGGAGGCGGCGGTGTCGTCGGCCGGTTGGGCTCGGGCATCGAGCGAGACCGAACCAGCAAGCAGGGCGCCGAGAACGAGCGAGCGGACAATCACAACCATCTCAGTCTCCAAACTCCGTCACGATCGTGGTGCTCTTCACCTTCACCTTGGAAGGGGCGGCCGCGGGCTTCGTGCTCTCGGCCGCATCGTCGTCGAAGGACGCGTGGACGAAGGTCGCCGACTTCGTCTTGGTGCGGGCGGGGGCCGGGGCGCGCGTCGGAGTCGCCACCACGGCCGGCTGCGGCCGGGGCGTCGGGCGGGCCTGCGGGCGCGCCGTCACGCGGGGGGCGCGCACCAACTTCGCGGTCTCGGTGCTGGCGAGCACTTTCGCGGGGCCCGGATTCGGCTTGGGCGTGGGAGCGGGAATCGCCTCGGCGATGTCGGCGGTGTCGACGACCGGGGCCGCTGCGGCCGGCGCGGGGACCACCCCCACGGGCACATCCATGCTCGCGGGCGCGGCCGGGGGCGTGCCGGGCGTTGCACTCGCCGCCGCGGCCGGCGGGTTGTCTCCACTCGAGCCGACGAGCACGCCGATCCCCAGCAAGATCAAACCGCCCACGAGCGCCGCCGGAACGAGCCAGCGCGACCGTCGGGGCGTCGGCGCGGGCGGGGCGAGCGCGGGCGGAGGAGGCGGCGACGCGGCGATCGTTGGATCGGGAGCGGTGATCTCGATCGCGTAATCGGGATCCGGCGGCGCCGCGGCCATGCGCTGCGACCGACGGGTGTCGGGCAGGCTCGAGTGCGATAGCTCGCTCTCGGCGGACATGCTCGCTGACTGGCCACGCCGGCGCGCGCGGGTGTCGGCGACCAGTGCCCCCAGCACCCCCGGATCGGTCGCAGCAGCGGCCGGGAGAGCGGCGCTGATGAGCTTCGCCACCTCGGCGGCCGTCGCGGGCCGGTCGGCCGGATCGTGACGGAGCATCGCCAGGACCACCGCATCGAGCGCGGCGGGCGCAGTGGGCGCCACGGTGCTCGGGGGCCGGGCATTCGTCTCCGTGAGGCGATTGAAGAGCCCGACCTGCGTGTCGTCGGCGAACAATGACTGGCCCGTGAGCAACTCCCAGAAGACGACACCCAGCGAGAAGATGTCGCTGCGGCGATCGACATGGGTGCGCGTCGCCTGCTCGGGCGCCACATACCTGTACTTGCCCTTCATCGAGAAGCCCGCCTCGGTCTCCTGGACGCGGTTCCGCGCCTTGGCGATGCCGAAGTCGATCAGCTTCACGTGCCCCGAGGGCGTGAGCAGGATGTTCGATGGGCTCACATCCCGGTGAACCACGTCGAGGGGCTGACCGTCGTCGTCGGTTGTCTCGTGCGCCGCGTGGAGCCCCGCCGCGGCCGCCATGATGATGCGCGCGGCCACGACCGGATCGAGAGTGTTGCCATCGGCGCGAAGTCGGTGGAGGAGCTCGCTGCACGAGCAGCCGTCGATGTACTCCATGACGAGGTAGTGCAGGCCGTCGACCTCGCCGAACTCCTCGACGTGCACGACGTTGGGATGAGCGATCTGCGAGCAGATGCGCGCCTCGTCGACGAACATCTGGGCGAAGGCGGGCTGGTCCACCAGGTGGGGGTGGACAACCTTGATCGCCACCTGCCGCGAGAACCCAGCCGCGCCATGGCGCCGCGCGAGGTAGAGGGTGGCCATTCCACCTACCCGCAGCCTGCGGACGACCTCGTAGTCGCCGATGTACCGCTTGACGCTCATCGCTGCTCCCGCACGCACGAACCGTGCCCCGCGCCACGATCGCGATATCGCCGGCTTGGAGCACATTGCGCAGCGCGGTGTTTCACTTGAAGTGACATCGGGCCCTGCGCGATCACATCAGCGCTTACGTGGTCGCGGGATCGCGTGCACGTCCATCCATCGCATCAGCGTACGGCGATGTACGCCGAGGTGCGCGGCCGCGAGGCCCTGATTGCCTCCGTGCGCCTGCAAGGCGTCGACGATCTCCGCGCGCGTGACCTGTCGCGAGACCATGTGGACGGCGGTCGTGCGTTCACCGTTCTCCGCGATGCTCGGCGCCGCCGAGACAGCGTCGGCGAGGGGCAGGGGGATATCGCCCGGCTCGACGCGGAGGCCGTCGCACAGGATCGCGGCGCGCTCCATCACGTTGCGGAGCTCGCGCACGTTGCCCGGCCACGGGTGAGCCTCGAGGATCCGCACCGCCGCGTCACCGAGTTGCGGCGGCGACACGCCGAGCCGGAGCGCATAGAGCGCGAGAAACTCGTGTGCGAGGGGGGCGATCTCGTCGACGCGCGCACGCAACGGCGGCACGTCGATGACGGCGCCGGCGATCCGGTAGTAGAGGTCGCGCCGAAACCGCGTCGCGTCGTCGAGCGACTGGTTCGTGGCGGCGATGAACCTGACATCGACGGTCTCCGCGGTGACCGCCCCCACGCGGCGCAGCTCGCCACTCTCGAGCACGCGCAACAGCTTCGACTGCACGGGCAGTGGCAGCTCGGCGACCTCGTCGAGAAACACGGTGCCGCCATCCGCCGCGAAGAGCAGCCCGACCTTGTCCCGATCCGCCCCCGTGAACGCCCCGCGAAGGTGCCCGAACAGCTCGCTCTCGAGCAGCGGCTCGGTCAGCGATGCGCAGTTCAGCTTGATGAAGGGGCGATCGGACCGCGCCGACCGGGCGTGAATGCGCTCGGCCAGGAGCTCCTTGCCGACGCCCGTCTCGCCGTGCAGCAGCACCGAGATGTTGGAGCCAGCCACGCGATCGACCATCGCGAGCACGTCGGTCATGCCACGCCCGAACCGCGGCGCCGGACGCGCGAGGCCACGACTCGCCGCCGCGCTGGCCGACGCGAGGAGCTCCGTCGCCGTCCGGCCATCAGCGCCCCAGAGCGCGCTGCCAAAGACGAGGTCATCGCGGGTCTCACGGAGCGCGGCCTGCACGCGGCCCTGGACCGCTCGCGCGCGGCCCACGGGCGTATCGTCGATCACCACCAGCCACTCGTGCAGCGACCGTCGCCCGACGCTGTCCGGCGCACGCACCACGGAGGCGAGCCGATCCAGGTCGGCGGGGCCGAGCTCGCCACGCGCGGAGGCGAGGACGATGCCGCACCCGAGCCCGGTCTGCGCGGCATCCCGGACCAGCGACTCGAGTCGCCGCACGATCGCGGCCGGGCCGAGCAGCGACAGGGCGGGCACCAGGGGAGCCGACGTGACCTCGCGGATCACGAGCAGACAGCTGCCGAGCGTGACCGCATCACCGAGCCGGACCGGCGTGGGACGGTCCGCCGGAATCCGCACCGAGTTGACCGAGGTCCCGTTCACGCTGGCCAGATCCGTGATCGTGTAGCCACCGGTCCCGTCGGCATCGATCCGCGCGTGGGTTCGCGACACGGAGTCGTCATCGACCCGGATCTCACACTGCCGCGACCGGCCCACGGTCGCGGGCACACGGTCGAGTTGAAGGACCAGGTTGCCCGCATCCGAGACCACAAAGACGGCATGGGGCTTCACAACGACGACTCGGCTTTTAGCAGGAGAACCTGACTTGGCGCCGCAGGCCGTGGCGCAGGAGCCGCCGAAGGACAGGCGAACCGCGCCAGCGGCGGTCGTGCCGCCAATCCAGGTGGCGCCGGCCCAGAAGCCCCAGATATCCGCCCGTTACCTGGTACGTGAGTTGACATAATGCCGATTCTGCGACGCGACCAGTACCTCGAGGGGGAGGCCCCGCCGTTAACCCGCCCCAACCCGGGCATGGCACGAACCTCAGCGCGCCAGCCGGTTGCCGAGGCGCGCGATCTCTTCGGCGGTGAGGCCGCTGGAGGCCTCGATCGTGACCGACGCGGCCCTTCCGGTTCCGATCTCGGCGGCCGCGATCTCGAGGATGCCATCGGCGTCCATCGTGAAGCTGACCTCGACCTTGGTCTGGCCACGCGGTGCCGGGCGCAGGTCGCCGAGCACGAAGCGGCCCAGGCGGCGGTTGCGCGACGCGTGCTCGTGCTCGCCCTGAAAGATCTCGATCGCCACGAAGGTCTGGTCGTCTTCGGTCGTCGCGAAGATCTTCTTGGCGCGGGTCGGGATCGACGTGTTGGCCGAGATCACGACCGACATCCGGTCGCCCGCGACCTTCACGCCCATGTTGTGCGGCGTGACGTCCAGGAGCACGACCTCCTGGAGCTCGCCGCCCATGATCCCGGAATGGACCGCGGCCCCCATGGCCACGATCTCGTCCGGGTTCACGCCCTTGCTCGCTGGCTTGCCGAAGATCTGGACGGCCCGCTCCTGCACCGCCGGCATGCGCGTCATGCCGCCCACGAGGAGCACCTGGTCGATGTCCGCGGGGGTGCAATGCGCGTCGTTGAGCGCCTTGGCGCATGGCGCTTCCAGCTTGTCGAGGAGCACCTTGCAGGCGCGTTCGAGTTGCCCGCGCTCGAGCTCGCGGATCAAGTGCACGGGCCCTGCTGGTCCGGCCGCGATGAACGGCAGGTTCACGTCGGTGGTCATCGCGCTCGAGAGCTCGATCTTCGCGCGCTCGGCGGCCTCTTTCAGGCGCTGCAGAGCGACCGAATCGGCCCGCAGATCGTGACCGTGCTCGGCGGCAAAGTCGTCGGCGAGCAGGTCGATGATCACCCGGTCGAAGTCGTCGCCACCGAGGGCCGTATCGCCGTGCGTGGAGAGGACCTCGAAGACGCCGTTCTCGATCGCGAGGATCGAGATATCGAACGTGCCGCCACCGAGGTCGAAGACCGCGAGGCGCTGGTTCGCCTGGTGCTGGACGCCATACGCGAGCGCGGCTGCCGTCGGCTCGTTGAGGATCGCACGCACGGTGAGGCCGGCGATCGCGCCGGCGTCCTTGGTCGCCTGGCGCTGCACGTCGTCGAAGTACGCCGGGACGGTGACCACGGCTTCGCGAACGGACTCGCCCAGGTAGTCCTCGGCGACGCGCTTCATCTTCGCGAGGACGTGCGCGCTGATCTCCTGCGGCGACCGCGGCGTGCCCGCGACGTCGACCCAGGCATCGCCGTTCTTCGCCGCGACGATGTGATACGGCAGTCGCGAGGCGAGCTGCTGGACCTCGCTCGCCTTGCGGCCGATCAGGCGCTTGGCGCCAAATACCGTGCGCTGCGGGTTCGTGACCATCTGGCGCTTGCTCGCGGCGCCGACAACGACGTCGCCGTCGGCGTTCCACGACACCATCGACGGTGTGGTCCGGCCGCCTTCCTGGTTGTGGATGACCGTGGGCTCCCTGCCCTCGAGCACGGCCACGCACGAGTTCGTGGTGCCGAGATCGATGCCGATGACGCGCCCCATCTACCGGGCGAGTATATCTATCTACGGCGCGTGAATAGCTCGGCGAGCGCCGCCTTCGCGGGCTGCAGATCGGGATCGAGCTGGAGTGCGCGGTCGAGCTCGATGCGGGCCTCGTCGAGCCGCTGCTCGAGCTGGGCGCGGCGACCGCGGGCATACGCCTGGAGGGCCTGCGGCCGGGTCGACCCCGGATGCTTGGCCGCAAGCGCGTCGAGCTGGACGCGGGCGGCGTCCCACTGGCGTTTCCCGAGGAGGTCCAACACCGCGACCAGCTGGGGGTCGTTCGGGGGCGGCGACGTGCCCGGCGCGAGGGGGCGCGGCGCCTCCGGCGGCCGGGCGAACCGGACCGCGCCCGAGGTGGTGGCCGGCGGCGTGCCCGCCCCGTGCGTCGGCGGCCGTGACGTCGGCACCCCACGCGGATCGGTCGGGGACGACGCCGCACGGGCGCCTTGCGCGAGCGTGGCGGGAGCGGGCGTCGGCCGGGTGGGCGCCTGGCCGGCGGCGATCGGCTGGCTGCGCTGTGGAGGCAGTTGCTGGGAGGTCCGCACGGGCATCGGCGATGGCCGCGGCCCGGAGCCACTGACCGTCGAAGGCGGCGACTGGACGGGAACACTCTGCGTCGGCCGCGAGATGCCGGCCGAGCCCACCGGAGGGCGCGCGAGCGCCGGGACGGCGCCGGTCTGGCGCACGGTGGGGATCGGTCCCGTGCCGGCCCGCGGCAACTGCAGCGTGGGCACGCGCGCCGGCTTGGCGAGGGCGTCATGCGCCGTCCGCAGACCGAGGAAGACCTCGTTGGCGAACTTCTGCGTCTCGGACGACATGCGGCCGAAGCGCGCGGGGTGGTACGTCTTCGTCAGCTCGAGGAACGCCGTGCGAATCTCGCTCGGCGTCGCGGTCGCGTCGACGCCCAGGGCGGCGTGCGGACCACTCCCGATGCGCTCGGCCATTGCAGCCAGGAGCTGGCGTGCCTGGAGCTCCGCGGCGTCGGACACTGCCCTAGATGCTACCCCGGTTTGCGGCCATGCGTCACTTCGCTTCTCCCGGCGCGCGGTTCGACTGCGCCGGCGGTGGATTGGCTTGCTGCGGGCGCTGGTTGGGCAGCTGCGTCTGCTCCTGCTGCGGGACCGTCGCCGGCTGGATCGGTGGCCCGACGCGGTTCAGCGGGGCATCGACGTTTCCGATGGAGGCGTTCGGTTCAGGGGTGACCGGCTTGCTCGACGGCTTCTTGCCCTTCCCCTTCTTGGCCCGCTCCTCGGCCATGAGGCGCGCCTTCTTCTCGCGCTCGAGGTCGGTGTTCGATGGCCTGGGCGGCGCAGCCACGGGCGCGACGATCGTCCGCACCTCCCCGCGATCGGTGGCATCGACGCGCTTCAAGACCGTTGGCGTGCCCGGCCAGCGGTCATGCACGAGGCACTTACCGTCCCGCTTCGATAAGTCGATATGTTCCTGGACGACCTCGAGCGTGTCGGTGTCGGCGTCGAAGTGATACGCGACGCGGAAGCTGACCTGGCAGCTCGCGTCCGAGCCTTCGGAGAGCTCCTCGACGGCCGCGAAGGTCACGCCCGCCTCGGTCTCCTCGAGCGTGAAGCGTCGGTAGAAGACTGGCTCGGCCGCGACGGCCGCGAGCTTGTAGACATCGACATGATCGTCGTCGGCGCGCCGGTATGCACGGAGGTTGCCGTCGGGCAGCATCCACGCGCCGACGAAGCCGTTCATCGGCACCATGCGAATCGTGCGACGCCCGTCGCTGCCCTTGATGATGGTGCGCTCGGGCCGGAACCCGCCACGGCGCGCCACGACCGTCATCGATTCCTCGGGCTGCAGGTACAGCTTCGTCGGCGCCGCGCCGACGAGCTTGGTGGTCCCGCCATCGATGCGGTAGACGCTCGCGCCGTGCGGATTCGTGTCGACGTCCACCAGCACCTCGTCGGCCGCCCGCGGATCGATCGCCGGCCGCGCGGTATCCCGCGCCGGTTCGCGACCGCCACCCATCGCGATGAACGCGGCCCCCGCGGCCACGACGAGCCCGCCCGCGATCGCCGGCACCACCAGCTTGCTCGATCCCCGTCGCTTCGCCGCGAGCCCCTTCCCGCTGCGCAGCGCGGCCACGAAGTCGGCGGCCGACGCGAAGCGCTCGTCGGGATCCTTGGCCATCGCCCGCGCGAGCACCGAGTCCAGCGGGCTCGGCTTGGCTCCCTTGAGCGTCGGGATCGGAGCGCGGAAGTGTTGCTCCATCATCTGGGGCAGGGTCTTCGCCGTGAACGGCAGCGTGCCGCTCAGCAGCTCGTACGCCATCACCCCGAGCGCGTATCGATCCGATGCTGGCCCCGCGCCGTCGGCGCTCCAGGCTTCGGGCGCCATGTACCCCGGGGTGCCGAGCCACGTGCCCTGCTCCGTCAGCGTCGCCGTGGCGAGCGCACTCGAGGCCGCGAGCTTCGCGAGGCCGAAGTCGAGCACGAACACCTTGTCGCCCGGCCCGAGCATGACGTTGTCGGGCTTGAGGTCGCGGTGCACCACCCCCTTGCCATGCGCCGCGTCGAGCGCGCTCGCGATCTGCGCGAGGATATCGAGGATAGCCGGCGGCGCGAGCGAGCCATCGGCGATGGCGGCCCGCAGCGAGCGCCCCTCGACGAGATCCATGACGAGGTACAGCCGGCCATCGGCGAGCCGGCCGAACGCAAACACGTCGATGACGTTCGGATGATCGACGTGGTTCACCGCGCGGGCCTCACGGGTGAACCGCTCGGCGGCCTCGGGCGATGCGGACAGCTCGCGCTTCAGGACCTTGATCGCGACCCGCTTGCCGATGACGGGATGGAGGCCCGCGTAGACCTCGCCCATCGCCCCCGCACCGAGGAAGGCGTCGACCACGTAGTCGCCCGCCGGCGCCCCCGCCGCCAGCCGGTCGCTCTCCTTGACCACGCCGCGGGCCGACCCCGAGCCAAGCGCCACCGCGCCGGGCGCCGAATGGTCGGCCAGGGTCGGACCGTGCGCCAGCGCGCCGCGCGTGCGGTCGCCGTCCGTCATGAGAGCCATGGTAGCTCCGACACTCGCGCGCTGCCGGAGTTTCGCGAATTTCCAGGTAGGCTGATGTCGTGGACGACCGCGAGGCGGCTTACGCAGACCTGCTGGGGGCGGTGTCGCATGATCTGCGCAACCCGCTCAGCACCCTCGTGATGGCCGTGCAGCTGCTCCAGGCCATGGTCTCCGCCGACGATCCGAACGGGCAGCGCGTCCTCGCCATCGCCGAGCGCATCCAGCGCCAGAGCGTTCGTCTCACCCGCCTCGCGGATACGATCGCCGATCTCTCCGTCGTACGTGGTGGCGCGCTCGCGTTGACCTTGGAGCCCCATGCACCCGCCGCGCTCGTCGACGCGATCGTCGACGCGGTCAAGCCGCTCGCCGCGGAGCGGGAGCTCGGCGTGACCGGGTCTGCGAGTGATGACGTTCCGATCGAATGCGATCGCGCCCGGGCCGTCCAGGCGGTCGCCGCGCTCGTGCAGCTCGCGGTCAAGGTCGCACCGAAGAGCAGCCCGGTCATCATCGTGGCGCAGGCAGGCTCGCTCGAGGTGACCCTCCCCCTCCCCGGCCTCGACGAGCTCGACCGGATCTTCGAGCCGACGTGGCGCTCCCCGGCGCCCGGCTACAAGACCGCGCCGCTCCTCTTCGGCCTGGCCGGGGGCCTCGTGGAGGCGCACGGCGGTGCGATCCGCGCCCGGCGCGCTCCCGATGGCGCCGTGACCGTGGCGCTCACCTTCGTGCGACGATGATCAGGTGACCAAGCGACTCTCCGCGAGCGACGTGATGTTCCTCTACGGCGAGACGCGGGAGACGATGTTCCACGTCGCGGGTCTCCTGCCCTTCACGCCCGGACCTGACACCAAGCGCGACCATCTGCGCGACCTCATGGACGAGCTCCGTACCGAGGTCAAGGTCCGCCCGCCGTGGAACCTGCGCCTCAAGCACCCCGACTCCCTGCGCCACCCGATCCAGTCGTGGGTCGAAGAAGAGACCGTCGACATCGACTATCACGTCCGCCGCACGGCCCTCCCCTCGCCCGGTGACGAGCGCGAGCTCGGCGTCCTCGTCTCGCGCCTCCACTCCTACCCGATCGACTTCCACCGCCCCCCGTGGGAAGTGCACCTGATCGAGGGACTCGAAGGAGGCCGCTTCGCCCTCTACGTGAAGGTTCACCACGCACTCGTGGACGGCTTCACATCCATGCGCCTCCTCGCGAACGCCCTCTCCTTCGACCCGACCGATCGCGATCGGCCGCTCTTCTTCGCCGTGCCGCCCCAGGCGCGCCCCCCCAAGGTCCCGCCGATGCGCCCCGATGTCGCCATCGTCGATCCGCCCACCGCCTACGCCGAGCTGATGGCCGCGGCCCGCGAACAATTCAGCACGTCGAAGGTCGTCGGTCGCGCGCTCCTCGAAGTCTCGCGAGCCGCGAAGCTCGGTAAGCCGGAGCTCGTCTCTCCCCGCAAGGCTCCCTAGTGCATCCTCAACACGAGGATCGGCCGCAGCCGTCGCTTCGCCACCCAGACCCTGCCGACCGCGCGCCTCAAGGCGCTGGCCAAGAAGGCCGACGGCACCCTCAACGACGCCATCCTCGCCCTCTCCGCCACGAGCCTGCGCCGGTATCTCAAGGAGCTCGACGCCCTCCCGACCGAGCCCCTCGTCGCGATGCTCCCCGTCGCGATCCGGGCCAAGGACGACGTCGGCGGAGGCAACGCCGTCGGCGCGATCCTCGCCTCCCTCGCCACCGACATCGAGGATCCGGCGGCGCGCATCGCCGCCATCGTCGCGTCGACGAAGCAAGCCAAGCAGCAGCTTCAGGGCATGACGAAGGCCGGCATCCTCCAGTACAGCGCCCTGCTCCTGGCCCCCGCCATGTTCCAGATGATTCCCGGCGCCGCCGGCCGGATGAAGCCCACCTTCAACGTCGTCATCTCGAATGTCCCCGGCCCCGAGGAGCCGCTCTACTTCCGCGGCTCGCGCCTCGAGGCGTCATATCCCCTCTCCATCCCCGTCCACGGTCAGGGCGTGAACATCACGTGCTCGAGCTACGACGGCCAGATGTGCTTCGGCTTCACCGGCTGCCGCGACACGGTCCCTCGCCTCCAGCGGCTCGCCGTCTATTGCAAGGAAGCTCTCGCCGAGTACGAACAGACCCTCGGCCTTACCTAGGCTCTCAGAGGAGGCGACCGAGCCGCGGATTCGCGCGGCGGCGCCAGAGCGCACCGTCGAGGATGTAGTGAGTGAGCTGCGGGACAGCGAGCAGTGGCACCAGCACCGCGGCCGCGCCGCCGACGTCCCAGCCTCCGCCGAAGAGCCAGCCGTGATCGTGCCAGATGGCCTTGTCCCAGACGAGCTCCTCGACGAAGGCGATGGCCCAGAGCGTCGCGAGGAAGATGATCACCGGTCGCCAGCGCGCCCCGCGCAAGAGCTGCGCGCTCGGGCCGCCACGTGACTCGGGCTGCCCCGCGGCCCGGCGCACGTAGAGGAAGACGAGGACCAGGTACGGCACGCCGTGGATGAACACGTTGGTGACGGTGAACGCGTAGTCGCTAGCGGTCGCGACGATACCGACGTACCAGCATGCTGCGGTCGTCGCGACGACCAGGTGCTTACCCCAGCTCACGGTCTGGTTGGCGCGCCGCTGGGCGATGGCGCGCCCGAGGTACGCGAGCGCGATGATCACATAGATAACCAGCGCGATATCCGCAGTGATCGGGGGGAGGCCGCCGATGAAGTCGCCTTGCTTCATCCACGCGAAGGGGCGCGGCAGCTCGGTGTGCCACACGATGAGGGGATAGAGGGTGGCGGCGTAGATCATCGCGCCGTCGAGCCATCGTCCGCCGGTCTCGCCCGCGCGGCCCCGGTACATCATCACCCAGCCGTACTGCTGGCGGATGAAGTGAAACACCGCGAGATAGGCGACGAGGCGCCAGAAGAGCGCGTGCCCTCCGAGCGCGAACACGATGATGCCGCCGACGAACACGGCCACGGGGACGCCCGCGTACAGGCCCGGGCGTCGCTTCCACTCTGCTGGGTCCAGATAGACGACGAACGCGGTCGACCAGACGTGGGCCACGTCGACGAGGAGCACGGCCGCGATCCATGACCACCGCGGACTGTCGGCGTCGCCGTGAATGGGGCCGAGGAGCAAGAGCGCGAGCGCGACCACGGCCGTGCCGCCGAACACGAGCACATCGGTGGCACGCCCGAAGACCCATGGCGACCGGGTCATGCGAGGGCCGCCGCCACTTCGCGGGCCGCGCGCAGCCCGTGGTCGAACGCTTCCTCGAAGAGTGCGAGGCCCGACAGGTCGGTGTGCGCGAAGTGGAGCTTGCCGAGGGGCGCGTGGCGAGCGGCCCGCGCGGGGGCGAGCATCATGCCCGGGCGCGGACGGATCATGCCGTGCCCCCAGAAGGCGACCTCGATGCGCTCGACCTGAGACCGGATGTCCTCGTGGGCGCGGGATAGATCGGCGAGCGCGACCTCGGCCCACTCGGCGTACCCTGCCCCGTCGACCTTGCGGCGGGCCGCGGGACCGTCGTCGGTGAAGGGATAGAACCAGGTGAAGACGGTCGGCCCGCGGTCGCGGCCACGCTGGTGGGTGGCGCTCACGTAGCCGAGCGAGGGGCTGTCGCGGATCACGCTGTCCCACGCGGGCGGCGCTCCACGACGTTCGCGCGGACGTCCGCGGAGATGGAGGTTGGCGACCGCCCACGCCCCGTAGTCGGCGGGCACGCGGGCGCGACCGGGCACCAGGTGATCGGCGACGAAGCCAGGGACGGCGAGGATCACGCGCTCGGCGTGAAACCCGATGGGGCCGTCAGGGCCGAGGGCGACCAGCGAGCCATCGGGGCGGGCCTGCGCGACCGCGTAGCCGGTGTGGACGGTGACGCCGCGCGCGAGGTGGCGCACGAGGGCTGCGTTGCCTTCGGGCCACGTGATGACGGACTGGTAGTCGATCGCCGGCGATTTCATCGCAGGTGCGAGCGCGTCCGCGGGACTCGCGTGCTGGCGAGCGGCGAAGTACAGGAGACCCGCGAAGGCGCTCGTGTCGGCGGCGAGCAGTCCGTAGTCGTCGCGACAGGCGTAGTCGCACAGCCAGCGGAGGCGCTCGGAGGTGAAGCGATGCTGATCGAGCCAGGTCGCGAACGTGATCGTGTCGAGGGCCGCCAGGTCACCAGGGGCACCGGCGGACGAGCGCGGCAAGGCGAAGATGCGCCGACCCGAGCCATCGCGCAGCGCCGAGAGGCGCAGGACCTCGGCCTGGAAGGCCTGGTACTGGCGCTGGTCGTCGATGGTGGCGCCGGCGGACAGGTACAGCCCCTCGTACCAGCGGCCGTGGGCGAGGACGCGCTCCTCGAGCTCGCGGCAACGGAGCTCCTCGGAGACGATGGGCGTGCCATCGGGCGTCTCGCCTTCGATGGCCTGCATCTCGCGAAGCAGCGTGATGAGGTCGGTCTGCTCCTTGGTCGGGGCGACGATGTAGTGCGCGCCCCACGGATACGGAGTGACGGCTCCCGTGGCTCCACGTGCCGTGCCGCCGGCGACCGCATCGAGCTCGAGCACGACGATGTCGGACACTCCTCGATGCTGGAGCTCCCAGGCGGCGGCGAGCCCGGCGACGCCCGCCCCGACGATCACCACGCGGTGGCTCCTCACGATCGCCGGCATCGGCGCCGTCGCGAGGTCGCGCACGGCGCGATGCCCGGCCTCGCGCCCCGTCTCCACGACGATACCGGGCGGCAACGCCGGGGTGGCCGATCCGCAGGCGGCGGCGAGCGGGGCCCCGAGGAGCATGGCCACGAAGTCGCGCCGGCTGGGCGTCATTGCCAGCGCCGCCACTCGTGTTCGTAGTACCGGACGAGCACCTGATTATCGAGCTGGTTCACGTCGGCGGCCACTGGCCCCATGTCGGCGGGCAGATCGAACATCGAACGCAACGCGGCGGCGTTGAGGTAGCGCAACGAAACGTTCGGCACCCGCGTCGGCGGGTCGAACGCCACGCGGCGCGCCAGCACGAAGCCCCATACCCCGAAGGACGGCACCGTGACCTGATACGGGTGCACGTGGAGGCCCGCGGCCTTCATCGTCTCCACGACGCACCAGTACGCTCGCCGCGCGAACAGCGGCGAGGTCGCCTGCACGGCCATGGCGCCGCCGGGCGCGAGGCGCGCCGAAGCCTTCGCGTAGAACAGCTTCGTGTAGAGCTTCCCGAGCGCGTACGAGTTCGGATCCGGGAAGTCCACGATGATGACGTCCCACAGGTCCGTCTGGTCGCCGATCCACACCATCGCGTCGTCGTTGATCGTGCGCACGCGGCGGTCGGAGAAGGCGGCCCGCGTGAGCGCCATGAGCGGCGGGAACTTCGTCGCGAGCGAGGTCATCGCCGGATCGAGATCGACGAGCGTCACCGCCTCGATCGACGGATGCGCGAGCACCTCCCGCAGCGCGAGCCCGTCGCCTCCACCGAGGATGAGGACGCGCTTGGGGGGCGCGTCGGCCGTCATCATCGCGGGGTGGACGAGGCTCTCGTGGTAGCGGTACTCGTCGGCCGAGGCGAACTGCAGATTCCCGTTGAGGAACAGGTTGAAGCCCGCTGGTCCGCGCGTCACGAGCACGCGCTGGTACGGCGTGGTCTCCGCATACACGATCGGATCCGCGTACATCTGATCCTCGGCCCAGCTCGTGATCCGGCTCGCGAACCCGAGCGCGACCACCAGCCCCACCATGACGAGGCCCGCTCGCACGCGCAGCCCGGTCCTGGACGTGCCGAGATGGTCGGCGAGCAGCCACGTGCCCCAGAGCGCCACGGCCGCATTCAGGATGCCCATGAGGAGCGAGGTCCGCACGATGCCGAGCTGGGGCACGAAGACCAGCGGGAACAGCAGCGCCGCCGCGAGCGCCCCGATGTAATCGAACGTCAGGACGCGCGAGACGATGTCCTTCAGGGAGAGCTGGCCCTCGAGGAGCCGCATGATCAGCGGAATCTCGAGGCCCACCAGCGTCCCGATCGCGACGACGAAGCCGAGCAGCACCGCCTGGAAGCTCGCCACCGAGCCGAACGCCACGAACAGCGCCGGGGCTGACAGCCCTCCCACCACGGCCACGGCGAGCTCGACCTCGAGGAAGCGACGGGCGAGCTGGCCCTCCACCCGGCGCGACAGCCAGGCGCCGAGGCCCATCGCCGAGAGGTACAGGCCGATCACGAGCGAGAACTGCGTGACCGAATCGCCGAGCAGGTAGCTGCCGAGCGTACCCGCGAGGAGCTCGTACACGAGGCCGCACGTCGCGACCACGAACACGTTCAGGTACAAGGCGCCCGCACGCAGTGCCGGCGGAGCCTCGATCGAACCGCGACGCTCGTCGGCGCCAATTCCGCTGCGCGTTCGCCCAGCCTCCTCAGCCATGGATTGCCGCGGAGATGACCAGCGAGACGCCGATGATCACGCCCGCCATGATGATCGCCAGGGCGGTGTTGTGATCTTCCTCGATCTCCTTGCGCACCGAGAACGGCGCGGCCTTCACCATGATGAAGATGGCCACACCCAGCACGGCGAGCCCGATACCCGAGAACACGGCGGATGACACCGCCGCGTCAGCGATCTGTTCGATCTTCATTCACTTTCCTCCGTGATAGCCGCTGTGCCAGAAGTGATACGTGCGGTAGCCGCCCGGCGACGCGCGGACGCTGGCGGGGACCTCGTCGCGCTCGACGCCCGCGGGCTCGCGCCCCGTGAAGGCCATCACCGCGTAGGCGCCGATGCCGAGCCCGGCGATGACGCCGATGATCAGCGCGCCGCGCGAGATGCCGGGGCGCGCGAGCCGAGGACGATCCGGGGCCGGCGCCATCAGTACGCCCCCGCCGGGGTGGACTCGGTGGCGTCTTCCCAGCGCTGGCGCGTGAAGCTGAACGCGTGCATCAACAGGGCGAGCAGCGGGATCCCGAGTACTCCGCAGGCGCCGAGGAACCACCAGCCGCGAACGACGTCCTGCCGCACCGTGAGCTGGATGGGCGTGTCGGCGAGGGCGCCCTGCAGGGCCTCGAGTCGCACGATGTACGTCCCCTTGGCCATGGCCGGCAGCGCGTGGGTCTCGCGCGTCGAGCCTTCGCTCCACGACTCGCCGTCCGCGACGCCCGAGTAGAACTCGAGGTCCTGATCGAACGTCATGACCTCGCCGGTGGTCTCGTTGACGACGTCGACGGCGAAGTACGCCCAGTTGTTCTCCAGCTGCGCGGTCAGCTCGACCTCGAGGTTCTTGCCGCCGGGCAACTCGAACGGGTCACTGAAGACCACGTTCGGCGCGACGGTCTCGGCGGGGACGTCCGTCGGCGGCGACGAGACCGGCGGGATCGAGAAGTTCTGCGTGTGGACCACCTGGTTCTTCGCCGTCACGAGCCGGGCGGCCCCCACGAGCAAGAGGGCGCCGATGGCGAGGAGCGCGACGCGCTTGATGCCGGCCAGCGGGTACGGCTGGTTCGGCGCGATCCGCACGCGCATCGGCAGGTCGATCGGTTGCCCCGTGAACGCCTTCTCCACGGCGCTTGGCTCCAGGTAGGTCGACAGTGACCACGTCTGCTCCGTGGGCGAGCGCTCCGACGAGAGCATGTAGGGCGGCGCGATGTAGTCGATGCCCTCGACCATCTCGTCGACCTGGACCTCCCAGTAACACTCGCCGACGACGCGGTCGACGCGCAGCAACGCGCGCTGGAAGGGCTGGAACTTCACGCCGTCGTACCGAGCCTCGTACTCCTCGACCGCGCCGGGCGCGATCGGCTGGACGTAGCTCCAGTGGCCATCCGATTCGACGAGCCAGCGGAACCCGAGGTCCGGCCGGTACAGCAAGTACTCGTCGAAGGGATACCAGCTGCCCATCACGTTGGCGCTGCGCTGCAGGTAGCCGATGACCGTCAGCTCGCCCTCGGAGAACGTGCAGGTGCTGCCGAGCGCGATCGGCGGCTTCGTGTTCGCGGCGGCCGCGAGCACGGAGAGCCGCCCCTCGGAGACATCGACGAGGCTGCCGCAGTACGAGCAGCCGATCCGCAGCGTCCGATCGGGGGCCCGCAGCTCGAGGGCGCCGTTGCAGTTCGGGCAGGCGAGCTTCGCCCCTTGACGAGGGGCGGTCGTGGCCGGGGCGTCCTCACCGCCCGACAGCCCGAGCTCGGCGAGCGAGACCTGGTGGCCGACGTAGATCGCCGGCGCGTCGCCGCTGAAGTCGACGGTGGCGAACCCGCCCTGCCCGTCTCCCGCGTCGATGAAGCGGTAGGAATCACCGGGCGTCAGCCGGAACGGAATCTCACCGAGCGCGGCCACGTACGTGGCTTCGCCCGCCTCCGCCACCGTGTAGGCGGTGCCCGCGAGGGTGAACTGCTGGCCCGGGACCAGCGTGTCGAGGCTGCCGTGCGGCAGCCCTGGCTTCTCGAACGTCAGGTAGTAGCGGCCCTGAGCCTCCGAGAGCCACGCCCACGCCCCACCGTCGAGCCGGCAGTACCACTCCTGCCACAGGCCACCCGCGGAGTGCCGTAGCTGGGCCATGCCCACGAGCAGGAACGACATGCTGCCGTAGCGCCCCTCGGCGAACAGCCGCAGGGGCGACACCGTCGGCACCAGGTCCGCGAACTGCCCGAGCGACTCGGGACCGCGATCGGTGCGCACCACGCCCGAGCGACACGAGCCGCACACGCGCACGAACGAATCGTCGAAGCGGAACTCGACCGGCGCGCCACACGTGGGACAGGTGACGATCACCCGCCGCCTCGGAGATGCTCGGTGGTGCGAACCTCTGTGGCCCCCAGGTGCGCCCCGAGGAGCTCGCGCCAGGGGGCCGGCGTCCGCGGGATGCAGCAGTAGGCATTGAGCGTCGCGGTGCCGGTCTCGGGGAACGTATGAATCGTCAGGTGCGACTCCGCGAGCAGGTACATCGCGGTGATGCCGCCTTCGCCCGGGAACGCGTGGACGGCCGCCTGCACCACGCGCAGGCCCATCACCGTCACGATCGCGTCGAGCAGCGCCGTGACCGCCGTCCGGTCGCGTAGCCGGGCCGGCGCACAGCCGTGCCCGTCGACGAGCCACTCGATGCCGCCCTGCATGCCACCGGTGACCCTAGAACATCGGCGCGGCGCGCGCTACCGGTAGCGGTGCAGCGCCGCGTTCACGCGGATCATCACCGTGCTGTCGCCGAGACCTTCATCTTCCCGGTGCCGTACGAGCAGCTCGACCGAGCTCCAGCGTAGTGCCTGATAGCGTACGCCCCAGCCGGCGACCCACTCGAGCGCGGGCGGCGCCCCATCGTCGAAGCGGGCGACCCAGGCGAGATCGCCGAGCAGCGTGGTGCGCGGGTACGCCGGCGGTGTCCACTCGAGGCCGCCGAGCGGGCGCACCGTGGGTGCGAGCTCCACGAGCGCGCCCGTGGCTTCGGTGTAGCCAGCCGCGGTGAGCGTCGCCCCCGCGTGGAGTCGCACCGGTCCGAGGCTCCGGCTGGCGACGAGGTGGACCTCGGAGATGCGGGCATCATCGAGCGGCGCGCTGGAGGCAAACGTCTTGCGGAACCCGAGCACGAGGGCCGGCATACCTGGGAGCCAGGTGTCCTCGCGCCAGCCCACCCGGAAGCCCGCCCGACCGAACCACCTCGGCTCCTCCGTGTCGCCGCACGCCATGCAGAAGCGAGGGTCGGTGTTCGTATCGAGGGACAGCTCGGCGATGCCACCGAGGCCCGCGGCGATGCCCAGTCCACCATCGAGCCGGTGATCGAGCTGGGCCGTGGTCATGACGTCTCCCTCCTCCGCCAGCCATGCGGACGGCGCGGTGATCACGCGGCCGAGCTTGGGGCTGCCCGCCGCGGTGATCGGCTCGGCCTGCGCTGGCGACGTGGCCACGAGCCCGAGCACGAGGGAGAGGACGTGACGCACGTGGGCCTACTGCTTCGCCCGGTCGATCGCGCGGCGCAGGCCCCACGAGGTGAACGAGACCTGGCCGAAGATCTGCGCGTTCAGGAGATTCGCATCGCCGATGTCCGGAACGCGGACGCCGGACTCGATGCGCATCCAGGAGGCGACCTCGTAGCGGACGCCCCAGGACAGTACCGGGCGCAGCCTGATCTTCCGCGCGTCGGTCGCGCACTGGTAGCAGAACTCGGGCGCCCAGCCGAGGTCGATGAGGATCAGCGATCTGGGCAGCGGGCGCGCCTGGATGCCACCGAAGGGCCGAAACTGATCCTTCGGCGTCGCGACGTCGTGAAACGTGATGCTGCGGTCCTCGACGTCGTCACCGCTGTCGAGCTGCCCCGCGAGCGACGCGTCCCAGAACGCGCCGCCGACATGCATCGCGAACTTGTCACCGAAGTGCTTGCTCGCGACCAGCGTCAGCTCCGCGATCCGTGACTCGTAGCCCTCGGACTTCGTCTCGAACGACTTGCGAAACCCGAGCGCGACCGCTGGCTGATGCTTGAACAGGCGATCCTCGCCGACGCCCAGGCGAAACGACGCCGTGAAGTAGGGCTGGATGCGATCGCTGTCCTCGTCCGAGTCGTCCTGGCGCTGCCGGATCGCATCCGTCGTCGCGACGCCGAACTCCGCGACGTCGCCGAGCCCGATGCGCGAGTCGAACGTCGCGCCGCCGCCGGTGTCGAGACCGAACTTCGTATAGAAGACAGCCGCTGGCAGCAGGAAGCCCGTGGGCGTCGTCAGCACCTCGGGCATGTTGATCGGCGGGCGCGGCGGCTCGTCGGGAACACTGGCGCTCGGCGCAGGGTACGGGTCGTATGGCGCTTCCGGTGGCGCCACCGGAGGATCCGCCTGAACCGTCGGTGGGTCACCGGGCTGCGGATCCGCCGTCGGATCCGTGCCAGGAGCCGCGGGGGCGCCACCCGGATCGGGCGGCAGGGTCGGCACGTCGGGCTGTGGCTGCGCTCTCGCGACCGCGGTGGTTGCGACCACCAGCATGAGGCTCCGTCCAAGTTGCTTCATAGGTCCTCCGGCTGCTCAATCGCAGAACGCACCCGTGGCGCGGCAAGCCAGCGCACCCCAGGGCACGAACACCTCGGCACCAAGCCGGATGTCCCATTGCACGATCCCGCCCCGCCCTGCGGGCGGCTCGACGGTTCCGACCTCCTGCTGGTAGCCGATGCTCCCGTCGAAGATCACCGACGGCAGCACCGACCAGCGCAGCCCGAGCCGCGCCAGGAGCCCATAGCCAATCGCCGGATCTGCACCCGGCATCCACATGAAGCGCGGCGCGAGCCCCGCTTCGGCGACGAGCTTCGCTTCGTCGTTCATCTGGAGCTCGAGGCCGCCCGTGGGCAGCACGAGACGTTTCTCGACCGTACCGATCGCGAGGCCCATCGCATCGGTGACGGTGAGCGATGCGCTCGAGACCCGAGTGCCGCCATGGAGCGTGAGCCAGCCCGCGGCGCCTCCACGCCAGCGCGCGACGAGATAGAGGTCGGTGACCTTCTCTTCGAGCTCGAACGCATCGATCTGCTCGTCGCGCGGGACGCCGAGGCGGAAGGCGACGCCAAACGCGGGGATGCCCGGGCGCCTTGGCAGGGGAATCGCGAGCTGCACGCCGACGGCGGGCACGGGGGCGGTGACGCCCTCCACGCTGATCGCGGAGGTGTGGCGATATTCGAGCTGCGCGATGTCGCCAAAGCCGATGGCCAGCACGCCCGCCGACGTCAAGGCGCCCGGCTGCTGGAGCAGCGACCCCTCGCCCGACACGGTCATGACGTAGGCGCCGACGACATCGGCCGTGGGCATGGCGAACAGGCGCGAGCTCCGGAACGGCCCGCGATAGATCTCGGCCAGCGTCGACGTGCGGCGGCGGACGGTCGGCGCGTCGGTGGCCGCCTCGGGGGGCACGGCGGCGGGCTCCTCGGCATGCGCGAGTCCGGTGCTCGCGAGGAGCACGAGCGCGGCGGTGCGAGGAAAACGGCCGTCGGTCACCCACCTGTTGTGGCAAGCGGTCGCGTGATCCGACCAGTGCCAGCGCGTGAAGCGGACGTGATCACCATGGCTTGCCACATCTCGCCATCGGGCGACTGGGAGTACGGTGCGGGGCGTGAGCCGAGCGGTCCGGTCCAAGACGCACCCGACGGAGGAGACGCGCGCTTACCTCCAGACCCGGCTGGCTCTGTTCGCGAAGGTGATGTTCTGGTCCTTCGTCGCGCTGCTGGTCTTCATCAGCGGCCTGTACTGGCGGTACCCCCACCTCGTGCCCGCGCGGAACCACGAGGTGTTCGCGGGGGCGGCGGTCGGCCTGACGGGCATGGCGGCACTCTGGCGGCTCGTGCTGGTGCGGATGCGCCTCTCGATCGAGGCGCTGTATCGCCTGGACCTGATCTTCTCGACGGGCATCGGGACCGCCTTCGCGTTCGCGGCCGCGCTCGCGCCGGAGCTGCGGGCCGCCGCTTACGCCTCGCTCGTCTACGCCATCTTCACCGTGTTCATGCGCGCGATCGTCGTGCCGAGCCGAGGGGCGCGCACGGCCGTCGCCGCCGCGCTCGTGTTCCTGCCGAGCTTGCCGGCCTCGATCTATCTCGCGGTCACCTCGACCACCGAGCTGCCTGGCCCCGCCTTCGTCTTCGGCATGATCCTGTTCTCGTCGGTGGCGGTAGCCCTCGCGCACACGGGCTCGCGCACGATCTACAGCCTGTCGCAGAAGGTCACCGAAGCCCGCCAGCTCGGCGAGTACGTGCTCGACGACGTGATCGGCGAAGGCGGCATGGGGCGCGTGTACCGCGCGCGCCACCGCTTCCTGCGCCGCCCGACCGCCGTGAAGCGCTTGCTCCCCGACCTCGTCGGCGCGGGCAACATGGACCGCTTCGAGCGCGAGGTGCAGCACATGGCGCAGCTCACGCATCCCAACAGCGTCGCCGTCTACGACTACGGCCGCAGTCACGACGGCGTCGTCTACTACGCGATGGAGTTCCTGAACGGCGTCGACCTCGGCCAGCTCGTGAAGCAGTACGGGCCGCAACCGCCGGGCCGGGTCGTGCCGATCTTGATCCAGGTCTGCGGCGCCCTGCAGGAGGCGCATGACCTCGGCATGATCCACCGCGACATCAAGCCCGCCAACATCATCCTCTGCGAACGTGGCGGCGTCCCCGACGTGGCGAAGGTCGTCGACTACGGACTCGTGAAGGAGATCACCCACGACACCTCGCAGTCGACGCAGGTCGTGATGGGGACGCCGGGGTACGTCGCGCCCGAGGTCGTGACCGACGCCAAGCTCGGTCCGGCGGTGGATATCTACGCGGTCGGCGCGGTCGCGTACGCCCTGCTCACCGGCCAGCGGGTGTTCGAAGGCGCGACCGCGATCGCGATCATGCTGCAGCACGTGACGAGCGCCGTGACGCCGCCGTCACAGCGGTCACCGCATTCCATCTCTCCCGCGCTCGACGCCATCGTCCTGCGTTGCCTCGACAAGGATCCCGAGGGGCGCTTCCCGTCCGCGCGGGACCTGGCGGAGGCCCTCGAGGCACTCCCCGCGAGCGACGACTGGAGCCGCGCGGCCGCGTCGGCATGGTGGAAGCGCTGGAAGCCGGCGGCCACCGTCAGCACCGAGACCGCGACGATGACGATCGACCTCGCCGACCGCGCGTGAACATCGCGTGAAGCCGCGTGTCGACGGCGGCGCGCCCCGGTACACCTCCGTCATGGAGGCGGTCGTGATCATCGTCGTCGTGGGGGCCGTGCTGGTCGACGTGCTGCGCAACCGGTCTACCTCCCCCACCCAGCCGCCTCCCCGCTCGTTCGAGGTCGACCTTCGCGATCGCTAGCAGTCGGGGTCGGCCGCGTCGACGCGGGTGTCACCGTCGTTGTCGACGCCGTCGGTACACTCCTCGTCGGGGGTGGCGGAGGTCGACTGCAGGAGCCAGGTGTCGCCGCGCTGCTGGTCGGTGCTAGTCGCGCCACCGAACATCACCAGGCCCTGGCCGCGCACGAAGGCGAGCGAATGATATCGGCGTCCAGGTGGTGGCTCGCCGCTGACCGGCAGGGGCTCCCACCCCGCGGCGGTGAGGCGGTGCGTCGTCGTGCTGTAGTTCTGAGCGGTGTCGGAGCCGCCGAACAGGACCAGCTCACCATGCAAGCGGTCGTAGGCGAGCGCCGCGCCCGTGCGTCCGCTGTCGATCGCCGGAATACCCAGGTTGGTCCAGGCCCCGTCGTAGCGCCACGTGGACCCGTCATTCGCGAGCAGGATGACCGCGCCCTGACGCGGGTCGTACGCGAGTGCTGCCGATCGCTGGGCACCAGCCGGTAGGTCGGGCCCCTGCGTCCAGGTCGAACCGAGCTCCCACGTAGCGTCGCTGCTCCCCACGAGGACGAGCACCTGACGGGTCGCGTCGTAAGCGGCCGCGCAAAGCGCACACGCTGGAGGCGGTGTGAGTCCAAGCAGCCGAGCCTCTCCACCCTCGAGCTCCCATGTCTCGCTGAATGGGGCGTTGCCATTGGACGCGAAGCTATCGCCGCCGCCAAACATCACGTGGGCGTCGCGGGTGGGCACGTAGTCGAACGCGAACGCATACCGATTCGATGGCGCGCCGCCCTCGGTCGGGGCCGAGCTCCACGTGCGGCCGTCGAACTGCCACAGCACTCCATCCTGTCCGA
>LNFM01004447.1_pt1 | contig 25789 bp, 27 predicted proteins | sample 596031 | NCBI WGS metagenome assembly LNFM01 (sample SAMN04254537, study PRJNA301005) | activated carbon metagenome | isolation source: dual media filters at the Ann Arbor, Michigan drinking water treatment plant | place: USA: Ann Arbor | reverse complement strand
CTACCGGATTGATGCTTTGATCTAAGAGTAGAAGTCAGTTTGGCGGCTTGAAAAAGTCGTCTCTTACTAACTATTATTTTTGTGTCCATTCTCGATGCGGACAGCAAACGGTGACTAGCACTAATTTGCATCTGTCGATATCCGTATAGAAAAAGCTTTTATGTGCGAGCATTGTGCAAGAATGGCAGACAAAATGCTCGTCGTTAGGCAATCACCGAATCTTGATTGAGGGCCTTTAGCGCCTCAAGGTAAATTCGCTGGGATTCGGCTTGATTGTCGAAATAAGAGAACTGATCGCGCATTTGATACTGGTCAAAAAGGCATTCATCAGACCATAACCCATTTTTGAATGAAGCAATAAAGCCGTCTTCAGCTAAGACAAATATTTCGCCTTTTTCTGATTTTGAAACTTCAACTTCCACGCGTATGTCCTTCCATCTGATAGCCCGCATTCTGCGATATGGTTCAAATCGCTACTTTACGGTTGACCGGCGCACCAGATTCCATAGCTCGAACGGCTTCTTTTGCTTGTGAGATTATTGCATTAGCTTCTTCTGCATCAATAACCTGAAGAAGGTTCTCTAGCTCGTAAGCATTAAAAGAGAGCCTATCTGACCAACGGCCATTTTTATAGCAAGCCGTGAAATTGTCTTCTTTCGAGCGGACAATTACATCGCCTTTTTCCGATTTATGCACTCGATATGCCATTCATGTTACTCCCGGTCTGCTACTCTATTATCGCATACTTGGACGAGCTTTACAACCCGGAATTGAAGCAGGTGGCGTGCTTTGGGCAAGTTGATAGATCTGGATGACGAGGAAATCGTTAATCCCATAGACCCCCAAGCAAGTACTCAAGAAAAGATCCAACACCTTGCGGCTCTTTCGAAAGACAACGAACCGAAAGTTCTGGCTTTCTTGAAACAGATCGATGCCAAATACGGCACGACATCCAAAACTAGTCATAAGGAAGCCGATAAAATTGCTGAAAAGGCTGGTCGCCCGGCTATAACCGAAGTGAAACCCTGGCATGACGTTGAACACATTCGGGATTCTTTCCGTTTTAAAACAGTACTTAACGACCTAGAAGATTTACCCCGAATTGCAGAAGACTTAAAGGAAGCTGGTTTTGAAGTAATTAAAACCGATACGGATAAAGTGCTCCGTCCGGGTTTTTGGGGATGGCGAATTGCTGCATTTGATCTGAGAATGCCAAATGGACAGCTTGTTGAGTACTATTTACCGGTTCAAGAAATGGAAGCAGCAAAGAAAGATGGTAATCATGCGCTTTTTGAAAAATGGCGAAACAAAGATGTTCAGACACTTACCCCGAAGCAAGAAGCTGAATATTTGGATGACACTGATACCAGCAAGGAAAAGTATGATACGGCCTGGCGACAATATCTTGACCGCACTAAGCAAAAGTCAGAAAGAGTAAAAGAGATTCTAGATAACGTGGAAAGAGTATTTGAGAAGACAAAGCCTTTTGGCACTAAGACAATCTCTTCAAGCGCCTTGCGTAAGCAAATAAGGGACAGGATTCGTGAGTCAAAACACAAATCCAAGGACGATGATCTGATGCGCTAAATCAAAAAAATTACTTTTTCGATAAGTCGATAATGTTGATTGAAGCGACACTCTGGCGCTTTTTGTGGAAATTTTAGTTCTGCAATAGATTCATTAATTACACTCCAAGCGGAACGCAGGAACATCGCTGCGATCAATCCACCAACAATCACATCTGGCCATAGAGATGCCAGTTTGTAAGTTAGAAGGCCTGCAGCAACAACTGAAGTGTTGGCAATTACGTCATTTCTTGAACAAAGCCAGGTTGAACGCATATTGAGATTATCCGCTCGATGTCGCCATAAAAGCCAGAAACAAAGAGCATTTGCTGCCAATGCCAAGAGGCCTATGTAAGTCATCACTGGCGCATCAGGAACTGTTCCAGCGCCGAACTTTAACGCAGCTTCGACTAAAACTCCTAGTCCGAAGAAAAGCATGAGTAAGCCCTTTGCAAGAGAAGCCCTCGCCTGCCAATACGCTGATTTGTTTAGAACATAGAGACTGAAAATGTAGACAAGTGAGTCTCCAAGCATGTCTAAGGAATCGGCAAGTAAACTTGTTGAGTGAGATGCCCAGCCTGCTGCAGCCTCTATGAAGAACATTGAGGCATTTATGACCAATACGGCCATAAGCATCTTGCCATGTTTGGCGCGCAACACAATTAGCTCTTTACCTTTGTTACTGCAACATTCGTCCATAGCAATCTCCAGTAGTTTTTTTATAATAGTGCGCTAAGCGATAGCTAAGTTTCAGCTAGGACTGCAATTCTGCACAAGTGTTCAAATTTCGCAAAAGTGGAAACGAACACGATTGTCATTCTCGCGCCAACGAGCACTTGCTTTTTTTCAAAGTAATTGCCACCATACAGAAACCTTTGGATTCGTTTTGCTCGCTTGAAGAAACTATTTCTACTATTTTTTACTTTAGTGATTGCGTGGTTCAATATCGCGCTACCACAATGCGTCTGTCCGCCGGGGGGCGCCGCGACCAGTATTGCCGCGTCAAAGGTTTCTTTTGTAAGCCCTGTTAGCGATTATTGTTCTGATTGTGGTCACAGTCGTTCCTGCTGTAGTGCTCAAACTCATCAAGTTGGAGCAACTTCAGTCGATGCGATAACCTTGCCTTCAATGGTGCCTTTCGTCCATTTGAATGAACGACCATTGACACATAGCTACAATCAAAAAACTGTCTTCGATTTTTGCAGACGCGGCCCACCGCTTGCGACATCGACTAGCTTGTTCGTTCAAAAAACTCTTTTTACTATCTAAATCTCCCGTCAAACGCCGCAGTGATGCTCACTGTATATTTTCGCGCTTTTGATCGGGAGAATTTTTGTGCAGGCACATGACAAAAAAGACATAGCGTCTTTTTCAACGAAACATAAACCTATTTCGAGCTGGCTCATAACTGGAGTAGTGATAGCAGCTCTGGTTGCTTTGAGTGCTTTACTATGGCTCAGTTTAAACAAAGGCACTGGTGCGGCGAAGCCTGAGGAAAAAAATGAAGCTGAAGGAAAGCAGGTGGAAATATCCAGCGTAGACTTGGAGCCTGAGTCAGAGGGGAATATTTCCACCCTACGCGTAGCATTAAAACCAGCAATGAATAGCCTTCTTGTGTCTGGCGTTATAGAAGCAAATCAACAACAGTTGCAACAAATAACGCCACTTGTTTCAGGACGGGTGGAAACCGTTAATGTTGCACTCGGTGATTATGTCAAAGCTGGCTCGGTAGTGATTGTCATTACTAGCCCACAAGTCGCTGAGTTGCACGGTAAACTCCACGAGGCGGAAACACGACTGCGCCTAGCTCAGGAAAATCTAGGACGTGTACAAAATGGTTCCAACCGAGTAGCCATTTTGAAAGGTCGAGCAACTTTGGATGAAGCTTCGTCCAATCTTGAAAGAACTAAACAATTGGTAAACGAAGGCCTCAGTCCACGTAAAGACTTGATCTCTACCGAATCAGAATATGAGCGCGCTAAAGCTGAATTCAACTACCAAAGTAATATTTCATTGAACCGCGAGGTAGCGGTAGCAAGAGGGGAGTTAGAGACAGCTCGGACAGAAGCGGAACACATAAAAGATGGCTTACAGGCCCTAGATGCGAGCCTGACTAACAATGAAGCATTATCGAGAAGACACGATATTTCACTAATTCAATTGAAAGCACCAATCTCAGGGACTGTCATAGAAAGATTTGTCAACCCTGGTGCCGGTTTTGAGCAGGGCAAGCCGCTTTTAACTATTGCTAACACCTCATCTCTCTGGGTCATCGCCAATGTGCCAGAGCAACAAGTACCCAAAATTCGCCTTGGAATGCCGGCAGAATTGATATTCGACGAAAGCCATGTCGCTGGCCGAGTTACCTATATCGATTCTCGGTTGAACGAGGATACGCGCACAGCGCGTGTGCGGATAGAAGTCGATAACCGGCGTCAAACTCTTAAGGTCGGAATGTTTGCCCAAGTGAGATTTGATATCAACTCGGTTGGTCAAATGCAGCTTCTGGTACCCAGCGAGAGTGTTCAAAAACTCAATAATCGCACAGTTGTATTTGCTCCTGATACCAACAAAAAAGGGCACTTTTTGATCAAAGATATCAAAGTCTCTGAAGAGAAAGGAGGTTTCATACCAGTACTGAGTGGACTGGAAGCAGGGGACACTGTTGTAGACAAGGGTGCTTTCATTCTCAAATCCAAAGCCTTGAAAGGTCAATTTGGTGAGGACGAGTAATGATCGACTCAATTATTCGATTTTCGGTTCAGCAGCGGCTATTAGTTTTACTTATGGTCGTCTTTATTGCCATCGCGGGAGTATATTCGCTTCAAAAGTTACCGATAGATGCAGTCCCAGACATCACCAACGTACAGGTACAAATTCTGACTGCAACACCATCTTTGACACCACTAGATGTTGAGCGACAAATTACTTTTCCAATTGAAATTGCAATGAGCGGCTTGCCTGGTGTAGAAGAAATTCGGTCCATTTCAAAGTTTGGGATTTCGGTAGTTACAGTAGTTTTCAGCGATGCTACTGACACTTATTTTGCCAGAAGTTTAGTTTTGGAAAGACTGTCTCAAGTAAGGGAGCAGATTCCGCCGTCGATTGGTAGTCCGCAGATGGGACCAATATCGACTGGTCTGGGCGAAATTTATCAGTATGAAATCAGACCGCAAGATGGTGCCAAGTTTGATCCCATAGCACTGCGCACAATTCAAGACTGGATAGTACGACGTCAATTGATGAGTGTAAGCGGTGTCGCTGAAGTTAATAGCTATGGCGGCATGAAAAAACAGTTTCAGGTGCGCGTAGATCCCGCTCGCCTCCAATCTTATGACTTGAGCTTACGAACCGTTCTGACTGCAGTAATGCAAAACAATGCCAATGTGGGCGGAGCATATATCGAACATACCGGAGAGCAATATCTGTTACGCGGAGTTGGCCTGGCGTCAACCACTCGCGAGATAGGCAATATTGTTGTCAAAACCGGTGTAAAGGGCGTACCGGTCTACGTTCGGGATCTGGCTGATGTAATTGAAGGGTCGGAAGTTCGACAAGGAGCCACACTCGCTGATGGCAAAGGGGAAATAGTCGCCGGCATTGTAATGATGCTCAAGGGTGAAAACTCTCGTGCTGTTGTTGAACGAGTCAAAGAAAAGATCGCTCAAATCAAGAAGACGCTGCCAAAAGAAGCACAATTAGTGCCCTTTTATGACAGATCTGAATTAGTTGATCGGACAATTCATACTGTTGAATCGAACCTTACTGAAGGCGCCATTTTAGTAATTGTGGTACTGCTTTTGGTGCTCGGCAACTGGCGTGGTGCCCTACTTGTTTCGAGTGTAATACCGCTATCTATGCTATTTGCGGCTATTTGCATGGTGAGTTTCAAAGTGTCGGGAAATTTGATGAGCTTAGGTGCTATTGACTTTGGATTGATCGTCGACGGTGCGGTGGTTATGGTGGAAAACACCGTTCGTAGATTGGCTCATGGAAGCAAAGATTTGCCTGAGCAAACTGTTTTGAACGCTTGCCTTGAAGTGGGTAAACCTGTTGTGTTTGCAGTCGCCATTATCGCAATAGTTTATTTGCCGATCTTCAGCCTAACTGGCGTTGAGGGCAAAATGTTTAAACCGATGTCGCTGACAATAGTGTTTGCACTTGCTGGCTCGCTCCTTTTGTCTTTGACTTACGTGCCAGCGATGATGTCTCTAATCTATCGAAAAAATATTGAAGAGAAAGAAAGCATTGTTCTGAAAGTGGCGCGGCCACTCTACGAAAAAGCTTTGGATCTGGCTTTGCTTTATCGGCTACAGGTAATCTCCGTAGCGGTGGCAATGCTTATTTTAAGCGCTATAACTTTCCCTCTTTTGGGAGCAGAGTTTATTCCACGTCTGGACGAAGGGTCTCTTGCGGCGCAAATACAACAACTGCCAAGTGTATCGTTAACTCAATCGATCAAAACCGCCAGTGACACTGAAAAGACGCTATTGACCTTCCCCGAAGTGACAAAAGTTGTCTCTAAAATCGGTCGTGCCGAGGTTGCTACTGACCCCATGGGCGTAGACACATGTGATTTATATATCGGTCTAAAGCCAAAAGATCAGTGGACCTCTGCGAAAGATCGTGAAGAGCTGGTCACCAAAATGGCTGACGCTTTAAACAAGCGAGTTCCACAGGCCGTGTTTAGCTTCTCGCAACCTGTTGAGTTAAGGACGGCTGAGCTAATTGCCGGCGTCAAATCTGATATTGCCATCAAAATTTTTGGGCAGGATATGGACAAATTGCGCGAGGCCGCCGAGCACATTAATCGTATTGTTAGTAAGGTTCCCGGCGCTGCTGACGTTAAAGTTGAACAAGTTGCCGGCCTGCCGCAGCTATCGATTAAGCCAAATCGCGATGCAATCTCGCGCTATGGAATTAACGTCTCTGATGTTAACGAGCTAGTGGAGTCGATTATTGCTGGGAAAGAAGCCGGTTCTATTTATGAAGGGGAGCAAAAGTTTGATGTCGTAGTGCGGTTGAAAGACCCTGTTAATCAAAATATAGACACCATAAAAAACTTGTTGATAACTGCCCCAAATGGCGCCCGCATTCCACTCGATCAGCTGGCTCATATTACGCTCGAAGAAGGGCCTGCGCAGATCTCTCGTGAAGACAGGCAGAGACGCATCGTAGTTGAATTAAATGTGCGTGGGCGCGACATTGGATCATTTGTTGCAGACGCACAGAAAGTTATTAACAGCTCAGTGCACTTGCCAGAAGGCTATTACATCACCTGGGGCGGTCAATTTGAAAATCTACAGAGAGCTTCCGCCACTCTCTTGCTTGTTGTGCCGCTGGCTCTCCTTCTTATTTTCGTACTGTTATTTATGACCTTTGGCTCTGTACGCCAAGCGTTGCTTATCTACACAGGTATTCCGTTCGCGGTAGTGGGAGGAATTTTTGCATTAGCTCTTCGAGGCATGCCTTTCTCTATTTCCGCTGGTGTTGGATTCATCGCTCTTTCTGGTGTAGCAGTTTTGAACGGTGTCGTCATGGTCAGCTATATAAACTCTTTACGGCATGAAGGTATGGCTCTAGAAGAAGCCGTGCGAATAGGAGCTGAAACACGTCTGCGTCCAGTATTGATGACTGCTTTAGTAGCAAGCCTTGGCTTTGTGCCGATGGCATTCTCTGCTTCTGCAGGTTCTGAAGTACAGAGGCCGCTAGCTACCGTTGTCATCGGCGGGCTGTTTACGTCAAGTCTTCTTACTTTACTACTGCTGCCAAATTTGTACATCTGGTTCAACCAACAAAAAAATCGCAACGAAGAAAAAATTGCAAATGAGAGTACTGTTGAGGTGTCCCATGAGTAAGAAAGATTTTTCAGATGGAGATGGTTTAAAAACCCGTCGCGCAAAGCGATTTCAATGGCCATGTACCCTCGTTTTGGCTCTCTCGCTGCTAACTTTATATCGCCCTGCGCACGCTCAGATTGTGCCAAATCTTATGCCATCTTTGGTGAACGGTGGGCAGACCGCACCTATGATGCCACTATCGGCGGTATTTGACGAGTCGTTGGTTAATAGTCCCCGAGCTGCTAATATTCGCGCCCAGTTGGGCATTTCAAAGGCAGCCTATGCACAGGCCTATACTTTCCCCAATCCTTCAGCTTATTACTTTAACGACACTGCGCAGCAAGCTCGGCAAATAGGTGCATCCATTCCAATAGAGCCTCCTTGGAAATTCGTCTTCAGGCTGCTTATTGCAAAAAATCAAATCAAGCAGACTGATTTGGAGATTCAAAAGTCTCTATGGTTATTTAGAAACTCAATTAGGCGCGCCTATCTAGATGCAGTTATCGCCAGAGAGTCAGGTGAGACACTCAAGGATCTTCTCACGCTTTCGTCTAACTTATTCTCGATAGCAAGTCGTCGCTGTGATGCTGGTGACGTAGCTACGCTAGATGTCGACAGAACACAATTGGCAATGCTCCAAGCTGAAGCGGATCTTAACCAGGCTAAACGGAAAGTCGAACAATCCAATCAGCGTCTGAGTGTTTTGCTTGGGCGCAGTTACAAAGCTGCAGTCGACGTCCAAAAACTACCGCAGTATCAACTAAAAATTGAAGCGAACGAATTGCTTCCTAATTTCCAGCAAGCGCCACCAGACCTAGATCTGTTATTGACTGATGCTTTGAAAAACCGATTAGACATAAGGGTCGTTGAACAAAGTATTGCTGTCAACGAAGCTAATTTGCGTAACGTCGCCGGCAACACAATGCCAAACCCTCAATTGAATGTTGGCCACTCCTATTCCGGCAATCCAATTGGTGGGCCGGCGACAAGAGGTTTTCTCATCGGTGTAACGCAAGAAATTCCGGTACTCAATTTTCAACAAGCTGATAGGGCTCGATTGAAAGCAATCAATGTACAGCTCAAAAGAGAGTTCGATTCCACCAAGAACATCGTTACGGAAGAAGTGATTTTGGCTTATCAACAAATGCTCGCAGCCCGCGAACGTCTTGCAGCCTATCAAAATAAGATTTTGGATGCTTCCAATGAAGTGGCTAGACTTGCTCGACGTGGCTATGAAGTTGGCCAATACGACATCACAGCAACACTTGCTGCACAGCAAGCCAATGTGCAGACCCGCTTGTCTTATCTTGACGCCGTAAAGGTGTACCAGCAATCGATGACTGACTTGGAGCAAGCAGTTGGACATCCCATTTAGGTTACTAAGCTTGCAGTGAAGGGAGAAAAATAGAAATGGAAATGATAACCAAACCGCAAAAGCCTCACTGGTGGCTGCTCTCGGGGTTGACAAGAATGGAAATGACTGTTAAGGTCATGCCATTCGAGACGACAAATATCGTCGTCCAAAAGTTTTGTAATCACAAAAACATTACCAAAGAACAACTGAAAATTTATGGAGATTGAGCAATGAGTGCAGGAGCAATGGAGCAATTTGACGAATGTGGCAGTCTCGTTCACGGCGGCGAGATGGTCAGATTAGGCGATGAAATGGCTAAGAAAAGTGTACTAGAAAGTCAATTGACTGCACCAGCAGATGTAAGTCAGGCTAAGTCATTCTTCGGCCAATTCGAGGCTCCACCAGCACCAGTCGAGGATTTGCCAGGGCTTTCAGTAAGTGATCAACTGCCAAGCGTTGATATTGCCCCTTCAACTTCTGGTATCGACGGTGGTGGCTTAATTGGTGGCGATTTGATCGGTGGCGGAGCCGCACCCGGTGGTTTGCTTTCTGGCATGTTCGAAATATTGACGGAAGTTATGACCGCCGCCCCTCTAGACCCTAACCAGGCAGCTAATCTCGTACAACCGGGATAGTGGCCAAAAGGCTGTGAAAATTTATTTTGAAACTTACTATCGCAAACCCGTATTGGGACCTTTATCAAAAAGTAAAAACACTTCAAAAAGAGCATGATTCCAAAATTCTGCAGCAGGCTTTTAATGAGCTAAGTTCTGCATCCCACCTCAGTTTTTTAGACCGCTCTGTAGTAAAACTTCTGATTGGATTCAGGCTTTATATCAATCGGCTTTTGGAAGAGAAATTTTTTGTTCGGCTGCGTGAAGAATATGCCTATTCGGCGCCATCCCCAAAACTCCTTCAACTGATCGCTGACCATTCCCCCTTAATTGAGATGGGAGCGGGTAATGGGTATCTTGCTTCTTTGCTTAGAGCTATGGGAGCGGACATTGTTGCATTGGACGCTTTCCCTGTCGAAGAAGGTCACAATTGGTTTTTTAACACCAGCATTTTCGGCCTGCCGACCAAGAAAGGAAGCAGTTGGACGGCGGTTGTTAAGGGCAATGCTGCGAATCTGGAAGAATATTCTGACAGGGTGTTGCTTTTGTGCTGGCCACCTAAGAATGCGATGGCGACTGATTCTTTAACTCACTTTCGAGGTCGCCATATTATTTTGGTTGCTAACAAAAGCTGTTGTGCTGATGCGAAATTCTATGACTTGCTTAGAAAAAATTGGCACCTTCAGCTTGAAGTAAAAACTGACAGTTGGATTATGTGTCATACAGAAGTAATGGAAATTTATTCTAGAGATACTGACGCCTAGGCACATTCAGGATAAGTAATTCTACAAAAAGGTCAAAACATGGATTGGCAACTTGAGTTTCTTATGGTGACGCGCACTCTTCTAGCTGCGCTCTTCGGAGCCTTTGTGGGTTGGGAACGTGAAAATCACGGTCAAGACGCTGGTATGCGTACTTATGCTGCCGTGGCACTGGGGGCCTGTACTTTCGGCCTAATATCGACACATGCTACCAGTCAAATTGACACGCGTATTGCAGCACAAGTTGTATCTGGTATTGGCTTTTTGGGTGCTGGCCTAATTATGAAAGAACAAGGAAGGGCGACAGGTTTAACGACTGCTGCCACCCTTTGGTCCACAGCGGCAGTAGGCCTTGCGATGGCTTTTGGAATGTATACAGTCAGCGTTTTGACAGCTTTGCTTACTTTCGGTATTTTATCGGCGCACCATTTGCCGTTATGGAAGCACTTGGCTCGTAAGCATGACAATACTTCCGACAAATCTTCGTAAAGGTTCTGACAATGGCTTTGCTTTTACACACATTAACATGGGCATTGATACCGACGCTATCTATGATCGTCGGTGCAGTCATAGCCCTCGTTAAACCTCCGTCAACAGCTGTTCGAAGCATCATTTTGCATTTCGCTGCAGGTGTCGTTTTCTCAGTCGTTGCCGTGGAACTACTGCCTGACATTGTCAAACGACATGCTCCAATTGAAATTACGATTGGCTTTACCGCTGGAATTGCAGCAATGCTTGGTTTGCGCACCCTTAGTCGCAGACTTGAGGAACAAGATAAAGAGTCGAATACTATTAGATTGCCTAGCGGGCTGCTATTTGGTATCGCAGTCGATTTGATCCTTGATGGTCTACTGTTAGGTATTGGATTTACAGCTGGTAATTCTGAAGGAATGATGCTTGCTTTTGCACTTTCGCTTGAGTTATTGGCTCTAGGTCTTGCGACAAGTACGACCCTTGTAAAAAAAGGGATTGGTAAAAGAAAGACTTCTATTGTCATTTTCACTCTGTCTTGTTCTCTGGCACTAGCAAGCGTGATTGGCACGACACTACTACGGCAACTTGATAGCAATAGTTTAGAGATTGTCCTGTCCTTCGGTCTAGCTGCTTTATTGTTTTTAGTTACCGAAGAATTGCTGGTAGAAGCTCATGAAGAGCCAGAAAGCCCATTTCACACCGCGAGCTTTTTTTTGGGATTTCTTGTGCTTCTTATTTTAGGGATGGTGGCACCATAAAAACACTTGGTTGAATTCAATCGCGAGTATTTGATTGCAAAAGAAATCAGAGATAAAATTTAGTGGAAATGAAAATGATAATCAAACCGTGTATCGCAAACAGGGATGGCTTTTCTGGTTGACAATAGTGGGTAAAAATGGTAGTGTTGCATAGTTCATCTCCCGTGAGCAAGCGTCATCTATTTGAAGTCGATGATGTATATCTGCTGATTTTACTCGGCAGCATATTGCACATTTCCAGTCGAATGTGAATTTTAGATCTATTGTACGAATCCGCCAGGAAACTCAGTGAGTCCTGGTAGCCAGCATCGCTAAATGTATTACTACGAGTTGCGACAGCATGAGAATGTCGCGCAAAGTTTGTGATTCAAAAACTCTTAGCGGAGCAGGGCATTTTGCTGTCTCTTTTAAAAGGAATTTTGTTATGTCTAAAGCAAACACGTTTACTAGATCCGCTATTTGCCTGAGTCTAATCGGATATTTTGTCTCTTGTTGCCCCGCTGGAGCACAGGATGCATTTGGGTCCGGCAACCAGACTGCGGAAACCTCGTTGGGAGCAACCGGAATACAGAGCCGTCAAAACTACACCACCGGATCGCAGACGCAGCACTTAAGCAACGGGCGCTCCCCCGTTCTACAGGGAGCTACCCACGGAACGATAGCACCTCAAGGCTCTGAGGCAACTGTAGTACAGGGGGTCAATACTGCAGGCACTGTTCGAGTGAATAACTTGGCCAACCTAGAAGCCTTGCTTAATATCATCGCAAATGGCATGGAAATCCTCGGCATTGCTTGGGGCGGCCCAACAATGATCATGGGCTTTATGCATTTAGCTGCCGGGACTAATGATGCCAAAAAGAAGGTTCTATACGGTGCCTGTGGTGTAACAGGCGGTTTGGCTACCCCCGGCCTTATCAATTGGCTGGTTGCGTCCGCTCGCGACGCAGCGTTGTTCAACTAAAGGTAACTCAAGCATGTTTTCACCAATAATGATGGATTTTTCTTGTCGAGAAACTAAGCTGATAATGCTATCGGCACATCTGCAAACACCTCATATACAAGTCGAGCACGGCATCAATGACGCAATCAAACAGCTGCAAAAGTTTCTGAAAAAAAGCTTGACCCTCTACCGTGCTTCAGGGTTTATTATCTCCTTGACATCGGGAGATGTTGAGGAATGAAGAACCCTAAAGAGGAGGAAGAATCGGTATCTGGACTGACTATTGGTCAAATCGCTACCAAGACTGGAACTAGCGTCGAGACTTTACGATACTACGAGAAATTTGGCTTACTAGCAGCGCCAGAGAGGACTAGCGCAAATTACAGACTTTTTCCACAGGAGACAATTCGAGTAGTCAAATTTATCAAAAAAGCTCAGGACCTAGGTTTCACGCTCAAAGATATTAAGCAGCTTCTATATTTGTACAACAGTCCTGACGCTAATGATGAAGACGTAAAAGCAATAAGTCTCGCTCTTTTGAAAGACATCGACACCCGTATAAACACACTAAATACGATGCGAACTTCTTTAGGCGAACTTGTTGCTCAATGCGCCGGCGAGCATCCTGTGAAACACTGTCCAATACTAAATGCCCTGGATGTCTGACACTAAGAATCAGCCCTTTGGAGGCGGGGTTTAGCTTACAAAATTACCAACACTTTTGAGGAAACTTTCATGTCACACGAACAAAATGATAATTCTAAAATTTCAGATAAATCGTCCGCCAGTCTTTTTGATGCAGCAGCAAACAAGGCCGGAATGCTCATGCGCGAAGAAATTTATGGGATGGGTGCTGGACACAATGCTGGAGATGCTCATAACCATTCTGGAGCCATTCAAAACTTTGCGGTACCTAGCAACGGAGATGGACACAACCATGGCAATATAGACCAAGCCGCTGCGGCAAGTTTAGATAAGACAAATTCGATTCTGCCAATCGGTGACGGTCATAATCACAATCAAACTGGCCAAACTGGTACAGTTGGGGCTGATAAATCAGTCGCTCCGATTGGTCTCGATGGGTCAGCCTTGGCCGGTATGTTGCAGAATGGAGCACTGACATATCAGCAAGCAATTGCCATGAGTTCACCTCAATTAGCTTCTTATCTCTCAAGTTTCAGAACTAACAAGCCAAACGCCTAACATATTTGCCACGTGCCGTAAAAAAAACAATGAGATTAAAAGGTAGTCTAGGAGCGATTCCTTGTTGATGGTTTGACAACGTTAAACTTAATTCAAAGTCAGCAAGTTCAACACAGAAAAGCTTTCTCTTTCTTTTCATAGTTTGGGCCGCTGGATTCTGAGCCTAAACGCCACCTATATTAATTTCAGGCTTGCAGATCTTTTGGTTTGCACCAGACCACATGGGAACCATCAAAACCTGAGTCAGTCGAGTAAACTTGCAGAATGCTATAACAGTATTGACTAGAGTAAGGTTTGAATGGGTCATAATCATCACCACGGCGACTTCGCCACCAACAGAGCTAGTGGCAAAAAAGCTATGGTGACAGTGTTTTCGCTAACACTAGCTTTTATGTTTTTAGAAGTGTTTGCCGGTCTTTATACGCATAGCTTGGCATTAGTTGCGGATGCCGGTCATATGTTGGGTGACGCTGCCGCACTTGGATTAGCTCTCATAGCCGTATGGTTCTCGACTAAGCCATCTTCGCCTGACAAAAGTTTTGGATATTATCGAAGCGAAATACTAGCCGCTTTCGTTAATGGGTTGTTTTTGATTGGCATGTCGGTCTATATCCTCTATGAGGCTATTCACCGCTTGTGGGCACCACCTGTGGTGCTTGCTGGCCCCATGATGATAGTAGCTGCAGCCGGTCTAGTAATTAATCTAATTGGCGTTAAGTTATTGGCAGGCTCATCCGAGCATTCGCTCAATGCAAAAGCCGCCTATTTTGAAGTTCTCAGTGATCTATTAGGATCGGTCGCAGTCTTACTGGCTGGCTGTATCATGATGTTTACTCATTGGTATTGGGTTGACCCGATCATCAGTGGACTTATTGGTCTGATGATCATCCCTAGAACTTGGAGCTTGATTAAAGAATGCAGTCACATCCTGATGCAAGGTTCACCAGCACGTGTGAATTTAGAAGAATTGGAGTCGGCGCTGCAAAAAACTTCCGGTGTGAGCAGCGTTCACGATATTCACGTTTGGACGATAACCCAAGGCAAAGACGTGTTGTCCTGCCATATTGTGGCCGACAATCAGGTTCCGGTCGATACACTGCGACATGATATTTCAGAGATGATCGAGTCAACATTTGGCATTAATCATTCAACAATACAGATAGAGCATCTGCCTTGTTCTCATATTGAAAATTCAGGTTGCATTACGTAGCAACTATTCGTGACTATGATTGCTAACTCAGCGGCTCCAAGTCGAGCAATAAAATACTGGCATTCTGCCCAGCAATCACTTACTGTGTAAAGATGGTTACACAACAACCCTTTTACAAAATTTTGTTAGTGGACGATAGTCCATTGGATCGCGAAGCAGTTGCTGCAAAATTGAAAGCTGGCGGTTTGACTATTGATGAAGTTTACTGCGCTCAAGACGCTATCACCCAGCATGATACTCATAATTATAACTTGATTTTGATGGACTTCGCCATGCCTGGAATGGATGGCTTGAAATGTACGGAAAAAATTAGAGCAAGAGAAAAGAACGCCAATCGAGTCATAATTATTGGTTTGAGCGGTAATTCTTCCGAAACAGTTCGGGAGCAGTGCTTGGAAGCGGGGATGGATGATTTCCTTCATAAAGACACTGCGGAAAAAGAGCTTGGGCATGTGATAAAAAAATGGCTTGAGAAAGCATAGCGATTTTCGACAAGCTCAGGCTGTCGCCGACAAAATGAATGATGCTGATTTTATCCCTGGCAGCACACTGATGCTTTCTGAAAAATCCATCGCCAAGAAAGGGTGCTTGTCTAAGTGCAAAGAAGAGTGGAGCTAAGCCCCTCTTTCCAGCCCTTGTCGGGCAAACGCCTCGTTAGCCTTCACAGTTTTACATCCTTTCCGAAGCCCTTAAAACGCTTGGGATTGAGTTGGGTGTACAGAACTGTATGCTGGATGTTTTTGTGCCCCATGTAGGCCTGTATAGCCCTCGTATCGATGCCTTCTGAAGCCAGCTGATAACCTTTGCCATGCCGAAGCATGTGGGGGTGGACGCTTAATTCAAGCTCGGCTTCAATTCCGGCCCGTGCGATCATCTTGTGGACGGCGTTTGGCGAGAGAGGCCCCTGGCGTTCAGATTCGAAGACATAATCGGTGACTGGGTATTCTCGGCGCAATTTTCTCAGTGCCCGAATCTCATCGCCTTCTAGATAGTGAACCGAGGGATCGCCGTTCTTTAGCCGATTCACATGCATGCGTCCGCGATTAAGGTCCATCTGGTCCCAGTGAAGATCAAGTAACTCGCCCACTCTCAAAGCGTGGCGGTACATGACTAGAATCATGAGGCTGTTTCGCTCGCCATGTCGGCCAAGGCTTTTGGCCATTTTAATCAGCTTGTTGACCTCTGATACGGTCAAATATTCTCGCGATCGCTTCTCAAGGTTAGGTAATTTGGCCGGCGGCCCTGGTCTCTTCTTGTCCTTCTTCTTTGACTTTACCGAAAATGATGGCTCAGAGTTCTGTTTTGCCATGCCTCAAATCCTGTGCTAGTCGACTCGCTTACTATAAATATTACCGTAAACAGTCATTTTCGGTAATGTCTCTTCGCAACTCAAATCAGCTGCAAAATCGATTTATTTCTTTCGGATTGCCGTGAGAGCTTCAGAGCGAAGTATTTTAGAGGTGTAAGTCGGCAATTTGCGTTCGACTGCTAAACGAAAAGTTACTGTTCGATGGCAAGCAGAGGACAATTTCAAGGTTGTCGATATTTGGTGCCGGTGGATTGGGCAGAAGGTAGAGGCTTTCTCCGGTTGATTAGTCCATCTTGGTCCGCCTCAGTTGGCTTTTTTGTTTAACCTTGGGCCAACTCAGTGACGATCCTGCAAATCCCCCTCCCCGACAATCCCTATTTTATCTGCATGTTCTAACTAAGTGCTTGTTTTAGCCTTCAAATTTATATTTTTCTTGTTCGTGAATACTACTAACATCGCTGCCGTGCCTGCATATCGATTCAATAAGCGCCAAACCTTCTTGAAGTTCTTTTTGATCTGTTTCCCCCATTAGATTCAAAGCTATATTTTGAATCATTTGCAAAGCCTGTTCTTTAGCCTCTTCGGTCATCTTCGCTCCTTTTTAGCAGTCAAATACGGCTATCTCAATAGTAGCCACATTGGGAAGTAGCGTTACGCACGACTTCGACTTTGAGCCTTATTTCGTAGTTGGCAAATTTCCTCTTCTGAAAATGACGACAGGTCAGACGTGGAAAGCAGATGAGCAGCTGAGTGCGAATTTATTAACGCATTTTGTACGGTTCGCGCATTATGTAGTCTTGCTCGCTCTTGACCCTTTACCTGAGCTGCTTCCAATTCTTGTATGGCTTTAGCTTCGGCTTCAACAGCTTCTTTTGGCAATTCGCCTTTGTCGAAAAGATGCGATAACCATCTGTAATATTTTCCAGCAAGGTTAATCTCGTCAGGTAACACAGAGTCTCGTTTAGTTAATTTGGCAATCTCTATGGTGGTGTTTGCTGCCTGCCTTGCTTGTGCTATCGAAGCATTGAAAATAATCTCTTTGCGCTTCTCACGCCGGTCCATTTGCTGACCAATGAGACTTAGGCCACTTGAAACTAACGCGCCGCCTGCGGCCGAGATTAGCGCTAGTAGCAACGGATCAACTGTGATAGGCATTTATCTTACTCCAAAGCTTTTTAAATCGGTCATTTTCGGCAATCTACGGTAGCAATCAAATTAGCAGAGAGCTTTAGGCATGACACGTTCTTGCTCGGTCGAGGAATGTGTAAGAATCTCTTGAAACTGTAAATGCAATTTAGCCGATTCAGCATTGAAGTCGGTTTCGAGAAGCTCTGTCGTTTTGCTTAGTTGTTGCATGGTGGCCGTGAAGTACATTATGCCCTTTCTGGAAAGATGCCTCATGTCTGACATTTCTTTCCAGTGATAGATAAATCCGTCCGGTTGCGCTGCGGCTTGCATCTCAGTGTCTGTACTATTGGTGGCAAGTGTAAGCAGTATATCTATCTCTTCGTCTGAGATTTGAAACAATGCATCAACTCTGTAATACCATTCAACAAATTTCATAACCTCTCCTATTCAGTTGTTTTTATGGCAATCGCCGGGTGAAAATTCTCTACTGTTCGCTGAATCATTCTTTAAACATCTCTATCTCTAGCGTGAATTCTGGCTGGTTCTTCACCGCACCGGTTAGGCGAAGAAAATTGGGAAGAACGGGACCAGCAGCAACGATAGCAAATTCATTAATCTCACCAAAAATAGAATCTATGCCTTCCTTGTACTTCTCAATGGAAGCATCAACAGTAAGGACACCCCCTTGGATTTGATAAATACCGGTCCATCGAAAATTTGTATCGTGACCGGTTAGTCGCCCATTCAATAAAGTGACGTCACCTTCGCCCGCCCACCCTTGATTAGATTCAAACTTGAGCTTGTAGGCCCCCTCAAGCTGAAAAAGCGGTGGGAGATTTTGTACTTCCAGGTTTAATCGCTCACTCAACTGTCTCTGCAAAATTGGATGAATAACGCATTGTCGAATCTCGTTTAGATCGAAGAAACAAGATCTTTGTTGGCCATCGACAGTAAAAGCTAGATGACTTCCCGAATCTACATCACTCCAAAATGCATTACCATCAATACGTTTGGAGTTGACTAACCGCAAGGCTGAGAACTTGTCTAAGATCCAATCTTTTCCTGCCCTCTCGAACTCTCTCTGATTATTTTCAACCCCAAGTAGCCCATAACTTTTCAGAAGTTGAACAGAGGCATCGTTCAGTTTGACAAAGTAGTTGCCACTCGAATAGTTTTGCTGGCCAAATAAATTGGTTAAATGATCAACAAAATTCATGTCCTTAAATATCATCTCTAGCTCTGGATCTTGAACGATCTTAGCTCCTGTAATCTGTCCGCGCTCGTCTAGCAAAACGAGCAGCTTTTTCTCGTCATTGATCCAATTGGACACTAGATTGCCAGAAAACTTGTTCTGGCTTTTGGCATAAGTAATGAGATTTTGTGCAGTCCTTAGACCTAGTTCTGCGGAAGAAAGTGGTTTGACTAAAGGGCTATTTGTCCATACTTGTTTCCAAAACCAAGTTTCAGAGCTTTTCTTTAATCGAAATGTTTCAGTTGCAAGGTATTGGGCCATTTTTGTCAATCTAATGGTGAGATATGAACCGGGCTCTAGAACGACATTTCCGTCAAATTCATCGTTGTTTATGTAGACTTCCGTGTTCTGAAGCAGAGTGATGTATTCAGCATCACTCTGAACTCCATCAGCTGAAAAAATCATTTTCATCCATGGCGAAGGTTCAGTAACGAAAACATTCTCCGTAATTTCAGGGATGGTAAGCATTCGTTTCCGCACATTCTGAACAGCATTCTGGCCTTCTTCCGGCCTAAATTCCGGTTGCCTAGCAGAAATTACTACACTATTTTTTAAAACTTGATAGTTGTCTTTAGCCTGCGTCCAGAACTGCAAATATTCAGTGTATTCGAATTTGCGATTGCGCTTTTGCGCGCTTGTCTTTTTCAAAATACCGAGAGCGACAAAACGGTCAACCAGTTTGCCTGCGGTTGCATGGACACAATCGAGATGGTCGCTCACCTTTTGAACAGTCACGATTGGCTTGTTAAACAGATAGTCCAGCAAAGCGAGTTCTTGAAGGGTAGCTTTTCGATCGGTTTTGAGAAGCTCTATGTGTCTTACGCGCAAATCTACTATCGCATTTGCATTAGCCAGAGCTTGTTCGCTAACCTTAATCACTCCCTGAAAAAAGAACTTGAGCCAGCCTTCCCAATCACCGCTATGGCGCACTGCCATCAAATGTGAGTTGTATTCCGATTGATTCGCTTTGAAGTAATGGCTCAAATACAGTAGAGGTCTGCGCAGGATCTTGCGATCAATTAGAAACAAGGTGATAAGCAAACGACCTACACGTCCATTACCGTCTTCAAAAGGGTGAATGGTTTCAAATTGAACATGAGCTAGACCAATTAAGATCAAGGGCGGAATTTGCTCAGAGTGCAGAAATTTTTCGAACGACGCCATACTTTTCAGCATTTCTTCCGGTGGAGGCGGAACAAAGGAAGCCATAAAGACTGATGAACCGGGAGTGCCAATATGGTTTTGATTTTTGCGAAACTCACCAAGCACACGCTCGCTACCACGCAAGCCCTGCAATAATTCTAACTGTAATTCACAAAGCAGTCTGTTGCAGAGAGGTAGAGGTTGAGCTATGTCAGTAAGTCTGCTCACACCATGGCGCAAAGCTTTTGTGTAGTTGATAACAGTGTGAACGTCGTCTTTTTTCTTGTCGTCTGACGCTTCTGATTCATCGACGTCAAAACGCAATACATCCTCAAGAGTGCACTGCGTACCTTCAATTTGTGAACTCAGAACCGCTTCCTGTTGCACAAAAATCGATATAAAGGTGTCTATTTCTGGGAGATTGACAGTCGCTGTGTCTAATCGTCCCAGCGCCAGACTGGCATCATGCAATAGCCTGATTAGCTCGTCATCCCATATAATCGGAGGGTCTGGGGGCAACGCCGCAGGAATAAAGGCCTTAAAACCTCCAACTTGAACTTGATATTCGCCTGCTCGCAATCCAAAACTCCTTATTTTAGCAAAACTCTATTTCGTAAAATAAAATCTGATTTGCTTCACTATATTGCAAAAAATACGATTATGCAATATGGAAAACGAGTTTTATTTTACGTTTGGCCGTTTTTGTAAAATAACATTTGAAATTTTGGTCAGAAAGCGATCAATTTTGGTTGGACAGGCAAAGGAAATGCTGAAAGCAATGTGGCTAAGTATTAGAGCTTTCCGACAACGCTTTTCAATCCTTGAAACTGAAACTTCATGGAAGTTGTTAGCTGTTAGTCTGCGCCGATCAGCTTTGAATATGTCTTGGTATCAATGTTATCCAAGTACACGCCTATCATAAAGCTTTCTACCATCTGACTATTTTCGAGTCCCGATATGAGTCTATGTTCAACACAACGAACTTGAAAATAAGGACCGCCAAATGGTTCCCAATTGAGTTTGTCCCAACCGCTAGCATCAATAATGTCACCTGGATTGTATGTTGGTGGTGGCGAATTAGAGTCAAATTCACCAATTCTCATTCTTGTTTCACCTGGGCCAAAGAAAAACATTCGATACAGTACTTTTTGTTGCGGCATTTATCTTTCTCTATTCATGGGTAATTAGGAGATCAATTTATTCCTAAAAAGCTGTTGAGGAGGGGTGCTGCATAATGCCAGGCTGTCATACAGGAAGCGCTTGTTTTGATGATTTCGGGAAATTGTTTGACAGTATCCTTTAAAAGAAACTGAGGCGGCCGCTGATCCGCACTCTGGACAATCGCTTTAGAAACATAATCCAATCGTTCAACTGCTTCGTCTCTATCCGCTTTTGAGAGGCTAGTGTCGTCTTTGACTACATTCAAAAGTTTCGCGAGAGCCGCTGTTAATTCTGACAATTCAATGCCAGCTTCACTGCTATCGGTGTGAATGCTAATTGAGCCAACATTGTGCATGCTGCCGGTATTAATTACTCCGTGAAACTTATCAACTTTCACATTCATTGAGTTGTTGATCGAGCTTGCCGCCTGAAGCAGGCTTTCATCAGAAGTCAGCTCTTCAGCAAATGCACGCCCTTTTGCCGTAATTTTGTATAAATCACTTCCACTTTGGTTTTTGCTTCTAGTGACTAGACCTTGATCTTCCGCATAATCAAATTCTGCTTGCTCAAAATCGGCGCTTACATTGTCGCGCTCATTCATGTACACACCAGTTGGTCGACCTCTCATGGGCTTAACCACAAGCAACGTACCGCCATGATTTGCTAGCTTGGCGAGCATCGGACGAACTGATGCAATGAGTTCTTTAAGTTTCATTAGGCCTGTCCTCTTTTCCCTATTTGGCGTTAATGTGATTTTGTACTGAAAAGTTTCTGCCAAAATCCTGGAGCTGGTTTCTGGAGTTGTTCAAGTTTTTGGTTTAAGGCATCGAACTTGGTTTCAATAGCTCGTGACTGGTCTTCTTTCTCGTCTCGTAAACGAGCAATTTCGTTCTGAAGAGTCTCCTCAAGTTTGGATTTGGCGATTTCCGCCTCTTGATTGGCGTTCTCCAAGGCGGTGACCTTAGCGGCAGCTTCTGCTAAGTCCTTGTCCTTTTGGGAGCGTTCTTGGTCAAGCTGGCGCTGTATGGTGGGCAAAGTTATAGTCTCAAGTTCTTTGAGTCGTACCAGGTCGGCAGCCTTCTCTTCTGTCAAAGCTTTGAGGGCTTCGACCTGCTTTGCTAGGGCGATGGCTTCGAGTTCTTTGGCTTCGGCTTCGAGTCGACGATCCTCAGCTTGCTTTTGGAAGTCGGGAAGGCGCTTTAGTTCAAGATCCTTTTCCTGGAGTTCACGTTGAAGTTGGAAGTTGAGCTGTTTTTCGCGGCTCAGTTGCTCTGCAAATTGCTGGGACATTTCGCGGATGATAGATTTAATTGGAGCTTGAGCTTCTTCAAAGTAGTCGTTGTCAATCTCTACTGTTTCAGCTTCGAGGACGGCACTGCTGTCGCCACCCTGGAATTCGTCGCTCGGGCCGTCCCCAACCGTGGCAAATGCATCAGGCGGAAAATCCTTCAGTTTTTCAAGAATTTCTTTGTTTGGCCAAACTCGCCATTCAGACGTCCCATATTGATTGGTGACACGTTTACCGCTTAACTCATTAGACGCGAGTCGATTTTGAATAGTGCGGACGCTCAGGCCCAGAACCTTTGCAGTCTCTTTTACGGTTAGTGTTCTCACTAGACCTCACTCCATATATGGTGTCACGCATCGCTTGTATATACGTATCCGGTTTTGCCAGGAACTATTATAAGGGTGAACTCTAAAAAGTCTGCTACTTTGGCGCGTTTTTCTTGACCGGCGCATAAATTCCAGCTTTAGCGCCATACCTGCGAAGCTGTCGAAAAGCATCACCATTAATACCCAGTTGGTATCCATACTTCTCGATGTGCTCGTTGATTATCGGCAGCGACGTAAATTCGTCGCCGGTTACATTCCCGCCTGTGGCATTTCTGCGCACCTACGGCGCCATGACGTTTGGGGTGCGCAGTCGCCGAACGGTTTTTGCGTCGCGGCATTTACCGACCGGCGCAAGAAAATAATTTCTGCGCCGGTGGCGGCGCAGGAGGTTGCGCGGGTTTCGTCGGTAGCTGCGAGGGCTCTTCGTTGTAAAATTCCAGACCGGCGAAAACGGTAACCCTGTGCGCCCCTCGCGGGTGCGCCGCTAGCGCCGTTGCTGCGTCGACCCTGTTGCGTGGGTCGAATAATGATTGCGTCGGTTGCGAAAGGGTCGGTGGTTTTGCGCAGGTGCCTAAGATATTGAATATTGTGCACTGCAAAACTAAACGCTAGGATTGAGATAGAGGGCGGCTTTGCGAGACTCGCGTAGTTGCGACGTCATTGCGCCGCCCCCTTAGACCCCCTGTGCAGATCACTTTTTTGGATCTAAAGTATTGATTGAAATCCATGCACCTTATATAGTGGCTGGTGGCACTTGGCATTAAACGCTCAATGCATATCTATCAGACACATTGGAGCCCAGCTCCCTAGAAAAGAAGAACCAGACCGAATTACTGCTTAAAGCAAAAAACACCGCTTGCAGGCGATGTCTTTTGTGAGACCTTTTACGGACCTCATATTCTGTTGTTGTCGCGTTTTCTAGCAAATTCCGCGAAGTAAATACAGAATAGACGAATGGTCCGGTTAGGTCAACACGTCCCAATTAAGGATGACTAACTATTACCGGACAGCTTCAAGTGCGCTCTACATCGAGCGCGCCAATTAGATTTGCGCGCAAAAAATTCTTCCCAGAAGGATGGGAGTTTTGCGTGTCGCAGTTCCTGTCCTTGTTTCACCGCTATGGCTATATCTACAAACCGATAGCTGGTGGCAACTGGTCGTCAGCCAACAAGACCTGGAAGCTCGACGACAGCAGCATCTTGAAGGCTATTTCGCTTCAAAACGAGAAATACTATATAGGTTCTCGCGCTGGCTTAAAAACCCAATACGCTGTTTTTGATGTTGACAGTGAGAGCAAATATCACAGCAAAGAAGAACTAGACCGGTTACTTCAAACGCTCGCCCAAGCAGGGCTCAATCACTCTTCCCTTTACCGTTCCAGCTTCAGTGGCGGCTGGCATCTATATATCTTTTTTGATGAGCCGATACCGAGTAAATCTCTTTATCAGCAGCTCGTGAGACTACTTAAGTTGAGCAACTTCGACGTGGCCAAAGGCACCCTCGAAGTTTTCCCCCACCCGGGCTATGCATCGCTGGGTATGGGCTTGCGCTTACCGTTGCAATCGGGCTTTGCCTGGCTCGACAAAAAAACACTTGAAGTTGAATATGAGCGCGAAGAATTAAGTGCCACCAAAGCGCTTGAATTTTTCATTGATTGCCTCGACAGCGACAGCAATTCATATGCCGATTACATCGCCCTGAAGGCTCGAATTGCTGAATTGGAGACAATCCAAGCCTCTGTGCCACAATGGGAAAATCGCAACAACATCGTGCCGATTCGAACTAGTAAGACAGTCTCATCGAGCGAACTAAGTATTTTTGTAGCTTCTATCTTTGGTCACGTGCCTCTCAATATGGATGCTGAAGTCTGGCAACGCGGGCGCCTGTTTCACCTACAAGGTTTGACCGAACATTCGCAGCGGGCTGAAGCCGCTTTCTGTTTGGGGCACTACTTCTTTTACGGCGATCCTAGCCGCAGTCTTCCTGCTATCGGCTATGCCGATAGCGCCTCCCGAGAGCAGCTCATAGAAGAATTCCTAACCACCAACCACAATGGCTTCAGCAAAGATATTGCCCGGGGGCACGCTGACGCCACCGCCCAGATTACCCGCATGGCCAACTGGGTGCCACCATATAGAAGAGATGGTGCCCCTGAAACTTATACAGTCAATCCACCCATTGCATGGATTAGAGGAAACGCTAAGCGTAAAGCTAATGCTCGCCGAAGAATTGAGGATGCCCTCGCTGCTCTTCGAATTCGCAAGGAGCGGTTTTCAACTGTTGAATTACAAAAGGCCGCTGGATGTGGCCGAGAAACTTTGTACAAGCACTCAGATATCTGGCGACAGGAATATGAGGACCTAGCAGATGACTTCTTTGCATCCTGTACTGACAAATATAACGCTGTGGAGGATTCCAATTCGGTTTTAGAAGGCTTGCCGTGTTCTCCTGTTCTACAAGAAGAAACACCTTTTGGTCTTGTTGCTGCTCGCCAGGTTGTTTTTGAGCTTTCTTTACTTGGTCGAAAAGAGATTAATGCTTCTGAAATTCTTGCAACTGAGTCTGTGTCCAAGTCTGACCAAGATTGGCGAGATAAGGTCTCCGGACTTACTTCTGATAGTCCTTTGACACTTTCAATATCTGATCTGAAATATCGTCTATTTATTCTAGCCAATTTACTTAGCGTTGTTCCTTCTGAGGAGGATGCTGTCTCACTTCTGCCTTATGTTCAGCAACTTCGCAAGGAATTTAGATCACGGCAGCGAGGTCCCACTGGCTACTTGAAGGATGAAACAATTTCATTTGACTCTACTTGATTAGCCTTCCCTAAAGTGAGTTGGAAACTTACTGTTACTGGGGTTGGCACATCTATTTGGCAAATTCTCATTGCAGTTACTTACAACTGGTGTTATCTTATAGATATATACAATAATTGCATGAATCGAATTCATAACCATATGTCACCTACAGCTCCACCACTTATCCATAGCCCCAACTGGTTTGCATCAGCTTCGCAGAGTCTCAAGCTCATTCAAGACAATCTTGCCATGTACGAGAATGATGAGAGAGTTGCACCATCCAACGCTATTCTTGAGAATGTTCGAATTTTCCTAGAAACGTTGAAAGATAAAACTGCTGGTCATATCAATCTTTCTGAGCCAAAATTATTTGTTTCGCCGAACGGTGATATAGTCACCACATTTGGTGACAGACCGCAAGTTTTAAACGTCCGTTTTGGCAACAGCACAACTTTCTTGTTTATTCATCCGACGCTTGGAACCGTGAAAGGAACAGAAATTTGCGATGCAATCGTTTTAACAATTAACCACTTTCAAACAATCTAAATGTATGCGCCACTTGCGGTAGCTAGAACAGAAGTTCTCATTCGAATATTTTTTCGCGCTCCGGGTGCACCTACTGACACTGTCAATTTGACGAATTTTGACCGTCGCCCAAAAGTACG
>LNFM01012175.1_pt1 | contig 25792 bp, 23 predicted proteins | sample 596031 | NCBI WGS metagenome assembly LNFM01 (sample SAMN04254537, study PRJNA301005) | activated carbon metagenome | isolation source: dual media filters at the Ann Arbor, Michigan drinking water treatment plant | place: USA: Ann Arbor | reverse complement strand
GCGAGGGCGACGACATGGGCGATCCCGTTGCCCATCTGGCCGGCACCGATAATGCCGACCTTCTTGATGAAGTTCACGGGCGGCGCGGCGCTGGTCTTTTTGACTTTCACGGCAGTGTCCATGTCGCCCGTTCCTTAAGGTGTGTTGGGATCAGCGGCCGATCTTCGCAAGCTCTGCCTCGAGTTCGGGCAGTGCCGTGAAGAGGTCCGCGACGAGGCCGTAGTCGGCGACCTGGAAGATCGGCGCCTCCGCGTCCTTGTTGATCGCAACGATGACTTTGCTGTCCTTCATGCCGGCGAGATGCTGGATCGCGCCGGAAATGCCGACGGCGACGTAAAGCTCCGGCGCAACGACCTTGCCGGTCTGGCCGACCTGAAAATCGTTCGGCACAAAACCTGCGTCGACCGCGGCGCGCGAGGCGCCCATGGCCGCGCCGAGCTTGTCGGCGACAGGCTCGATGTACTTCTTGAAATTCTCGCCCGACTGCATCCCGCGACCGCCCGAGATGATGATGCGCGCCGAGGTGAGTTCGGGGCGATCGGACTTCGAGAGCTCGGCCTTGTCGAACGTCGAGATGCCGGCGGCAGCGGGCGCGGCTATCTTCTCGATCGCCGCCGAGCCACCATCGCCGACAGCCTGGAACGAGGCCGTGCGCACGGTAATGACCTTCTTCAGGTCTGCAGACTGCACGGTCTGGATCGCGTTGCCGGCGTAGATCGGCCGCTCGAACGTGTCGGGCGAGACGACTTTGATGATCTCGGAGATCTGCGCCACATCGAGCGCGGCGGCGACGCGGGGCAGCACGTTTTTGCCCGATGCGGTTGCCGGCGCGAGGATCGCGTCGTAGCTGCCGGCGAGGCCGACGATGAGCGGCGCGAGTTCCTCGGCAAGTTGGTTGGCGAGTTGCGGCGCATCGGCAACGAGCACCTTCGACGCGCCTTCGAGTTTCGCCGCGGCTTCCGCGGCGGCGCTACAGCCGGCGCCGGCGACGAGCACATGGACATCGCCGCCGATCGCTTTCGCGGCCGCCATGGCTTTCGCCGTCGACGCGCCCAGCGCGGTATTGTTGTGGTCGGCTACAAGCAGAACAGCCATCAGAGTACCCCCGCCTCATCTTTGAGCTTGGCAACCAGCTCGGCCGCGCTGCCAACTTTGACACCAGCCTTGCGGCCCGGTGGCTCCGTCGTCTTGATGACTTTCAGTCGGGGCGCGACGTCGACGCCGAGCTCGGCGGGCTTCTTGACGTCGAGTGGCTTCTTCTTGGCCTTCATGATGTTCGGAAGCGAGGCATAGCGCGGCTCGTTGAGACGCAGATCCGTCGTCACGATCGCAGGCATGTTCAGCTTGATGGTCTCGAGACCGCCGTCGACCTCGCGGGTCACCATGATCGAGCTGCCGTCGATCGCGATCTTGGATGCGAACGTACCTTGCGGCCAACCGAGCAATGCTGCGAGCATCTGGCCAGTCTGGTTGCTGTCGTCGTCGATCGCCTGTTTGCCGAGAATGACGAGGCCGGGGCTCTCCGAGTCGACGACGGCCTTGAGAAGCTTCGCGACGGCGAGCGGTTCGATGACATCGTCGCCGGTTTCGATGAGGATGCCACGGTCGGCGCCCATCGCGAGCGCGGTGCGGATCGTTTCCTGCGCTTTCGCCGGCCCGATCGACACAGCGATGATTTCAGTGGCGGCGCCCTTTTCCTTGAGGCGAATGGCTTCTTCGACGGCAATCTCGTCGAACGGATTCATCGACATCTTGACGTTCGCAAGCTCGACGCCCGAACCGTCCGACTTCACTCTGATCTTGACGTTGTAGTCGACGACCCGTTTGACGGGCACCAGCACTTTCATTGACTCTGCGCTCCCCAGATCTTGGAAATTCGGCTCCAGAAATACGACAATGCGCCTTGTGCGCGCCAGTGGTGGCCGCGCAGAGCCGATCGCGCGATTGCTGCCGTGCGGGTCGATCACTGTCGCGCAGTCTGGACCCGCGCCCGTACTTCGATCACGATTTCTCGCACATGCGAAATAAGCCTAGGCGGTGTCATTTTGCAAGTCAATCGTGTGACAATTCGTGATCGGCGTGATTTTGGCGCAGCGCCATGCGAGAGGCGAGCAACATCTGAGCCTTCCGTTGCGTCACGTCTGGGAAGTTGCCTAAAGTCCGCAACGTTCAGCGCCCGGTCGGCACACCACCACTCGGCAAATTCACCCTATCCAAGGAGTACACCATGGTCGTTTCTTCGCCGGCGGCCGGCCCGGCAGGCGATCCCTCCGGTGGGGCACTCGATGACGTGGTGGTGCTCGATCTGACGCAGATGCTGGCGGGTCCGTTCGTGACCATGATGCTGGCCGACCAGGGAGCGCGGGTGATCAAGGTCGAACCGCCCGGCGGTGATGCAACTCGTCTGTTCGGTCCGTTCATGGCGGGCCAGACCGGTGTGCCGGAGGGGGGCTATGGCGGTTACTTCGGGTCGACCAATCGCAACAAGCAGTCGATCGTCATCGATCTCAAATCGGATGCCGGTCGGGAGACGCTGAAGCGGCTCGTCGCCAAGGTCGATATTCTCGTCGAGAATTTTCGCGCCGGCGTGATGGAGCGTCTCGGGCTCGGCTACGAAACGCTCATCGAGATCAATCCGCGGCTCGTTTACGGCACCATCCGCGGCTTCGGCGATCCGCGCTCGGGCCGCAGTCCCTATGCGTCCTGGCCGGCCTACGACATCGTCGCGCAGGCGATGGGCGGGATCATCGCCATCACATCGCCCACGCCGGGCGGCCCGCCGACGAAAATTGGCCCTGGAGTCGGCGATCTCATTCCAGCGATGCAGTGTGCGTTCGGCATCCTCGCGGCGTTGCATCGGGCGCGCGGAACGGGGCGCGGCCAGTTCGTCGACGTCGCCATGGTCGATGGCGTGCTTGCTGCCTGCGAGCGGCCGGTGTTCCAGTACTCCTATGACGGAGTGGCGCCCGGGCCGGAGGGCAATAGCCATCCCCTGCTGTGTCCGTACGGACTGTTTCCGGCGAAGGATGGTTGGGTTGCAATCGGCTGTCCGCATGACGAGTTCTGGCGGTTGCTCGTGCGTACGATTGGGCAGCCGGAACTGGCCGAGGATCCGCGCTATACGCTGACGCGCGACCGGCTCGATCGTCGCGCCGAAGTGGAAGGCCTAGTCACGGCGTGGACGTCGGCGCGGACCAAGGCGGAGATCACCGAGGTGCTCGGAGGCAAGATCCCATTCGGGCCGGTGCGCGGTCTCGATGAGATCTTCGATGATGCGCACACGCGGGCGCGCGGAATGGTCGCCGACGTCGAGTTGCCGGGCATCACCGATCGGAAGGTGCAGGTCGCGAATACGGCGGTGAAGTTGTCGGAAACGCCGGGAGGTGTGCGAATGCGCGCGCCGCTGACCGGTGAGCACACCGCTGAAGTACTCGCCGAATTTGGGTTCGAGGCCGCTGAGATCGAGCGCCTCAAGGCCGAGCGCGCGGTCGTTTGACCGATCACCCCGTCGACCGCGCCCGGGGATGTGCGAGATCGTAGACCTTCAGCATCCGATCGCGATCGACCTCGGTGTAAACCTGGGTGGTCGACAGGGAGGCGTGGCCGAGCAACTCTTGGATCTGGCGCAAGTCGGCGCCCGAGGACAGCAAATGGGTTGCAAACGAGTGGCGCAGCGCGTGCGGCGTCGCGGTTTGGGGCAAACCGAGCGAGCTGCGCAGGCGCTCCATCAGAAGCTGGATGATGCGTGGCGATAGCGGTCCCCCTTTGGCGCCGCGGAAAATCGGCTCGCCGCGTTCGAGTGGGAACGGGCAGAGTGCGAGATAGCGCGCGACGGCCTTCTGGATCGTGGGAAGGATGGGGACCAGACGTTCCTTGCCGCCCTTGCCGACGATGCGCAGCACGTCGCGGCCGGGTGTCGGGGCGTCTTCGAGTTTCAGGCCCAGCGCCTCTGAAATGCGCAGTCCGGCGCCGTAGAGCAGCAGCAGCACGGCCGTATCTCGGGCGCCGGTCCAGTCGTTGTTGGTGGTGCTGTCCTCGGCGACGACATCGACCGCCTTGGCTATGGTGAGCGGCTTGGGCAGGCCGCGAGGTACGCGGGGCGTGCTGACCTTGAGGATCGCGTGATTTTTCAGCGTGGCGTTGGCTTCGAGCCAGCGGAAGAATTGGCGGAATGACGACATCGAGCGCGCCAGCGACCGGTTCTCGACGCCGGCACGCCGGCGGTGGGCGAGGAAGGCGCGGATCGCCTGCGCGTTGAGCTGGCGCACGTCACCGAGACAGGGAGCATGACCAAGGCGATCAGCGAGCCACCGGCAGAGCTGCCGCCAGTCGCGTTCGTAGGCATCGATGGTTCGCGGGCTGGCGTTGCGCTCGTGCGCGAGATGGTCGCGCCAGCCGGCGAGGGCGTCGTCGAGATCGCCGGAGAGGGGCAGCTCACCGCTCTCGTGCATGGCCTGGATTGCTCCGTCACAACGCGCCGCGCGTTCCGATACCGTCCAGCGCTCGGCTGCTTCGGTTAAGAAAAGGTTAACGGGCGCGGGCGCTGCGGATTCGGCGGGCCGCGGCGCTCTTGCATGGCCGGTACCCCGAGCCCATTCTTGCCCAGTTGCCCCCCAGCAGGTATGTTGCAGCGCGATATGCCGAAATTCTGCCGCCACTCTGTGAGAGCAGGATCCAGTTTTCATTTTGGCCGCCGATGGAGCGCGCCACCCACCCGGTCCTGTGAATGTCCGCCTCCACAACTGCTTCGGCCATCGATATGGCGCGCCTCGGCCGCCTTGAGGGCGTCCCCGACGGTGCGCGCGTCGTCGTTGCGATGTCGGGTGGTGTGGACAGTTCCGTCGCGGCGGGTCTCGTCAAGGCGGCTGGCTATGACGCTGTTGGCATCACGCTCCAGCTTTACGACCACGGCGCCGCGACGGGCAAGAAGGGCGCCTGCTGCGCCGGCCAGGATATTCATGACGCCCGCCGGGTTGCCGAGCACATCGGCATCCCGCACTACGTCCTCGACTACGAGGCCCGTTTCCGCGAGTCCGTGATCGCGCCGTTCGCCGAGAGCTACCTCGCCGGCGAGACGCCAATTCCCTGCATCGCCTGCAACCGGAGCATCAAGTTTTCGGGGCTCCTCGACACCGCACGCGAGATCGGAGGAGCGGCGCTGGTCACCGGCCACTACGTCGACCGCCGGATCGCCAATGGCCGACCCGCGCTGTACCGGCCGAAGGACGAGAGCCGCGATCAGAGCTACTTCCTGTTCGCCACCACCCGCAGCGAATTGGATTACATTCGTTTTCCGCTTGGCGCCTTGCACAAGAGCGAGGTGCGCGAGGTCGCTCGCGTGCTGGACCTGCCTGTTGCTGAGAAGGCTGATAGCCAGGACATCTGCTTCGTGCCTCAAGGCCGTTACAGCGACCTGATCGAACGGCTCCGCCCCGACGCCATTGCGCCTGGTAACATCGTTCATGTCGATGGGCGCGTGCTCGGCCGCCACGACGGCATCGTTGGTTTCACCGTTGGCCAGCGTCGCGGGCTTGGGGTTACAGGCCGCGAGCCGCTGTACGTGGTGCGGCTGAATGCCGACCGAGCCGAGGTTGTGGTTGGACCGCGAGACAGCTTGCGCGTACGCACGATTATGCTTAAAGACGTAAATTGGCTCGGTGACGAGCGAGGGACGGACGGGGACAGCGCACCAGAACGGGTGCGCGTTCGTGTGCGCTCCTCCCAGGAGCCGCAAGCTGCTTTGATCTCCCGCAGCGCGGGAAATGCGACGGTTGCTTTGGGCGACGGAGAGTTCGGGGTGGCTCCAGGACAGGCGTGCGTCTTCTACTCCAGCGATTCCGAGGCACGCGTCCTCGGCGGCGGGTGGATCATCGCGACGTCCCCCAATGTTAGTGAAGCGGAGCGGTTGGCAGGGGCGGGTCCGGATGACGGAACCTCGTCCATGCGCGTGGTGGCGGACGGCGGGCCGGGCGTGGGTGCGCCTGTCCAGTCATCGGCACGGTAGAACTGGGCCGGTCAAGGACTTCTGTCCGGCGACCATGGCAGCACTTGCGAGGAATGACGTCGATGTTGCGTTCTGATGACCGGCACGAGGCGGGGCGGATGCAGAGTGGGTCAATGGGTCGATCGGTAGCGGCTCAGATGGATGAGGCGTCGATCAAGAGCGCCTATCGGCGCTGGGCGCCGGTGTATGACAACACCTTCGGTCGTTTCACGACGGAAGGGCGGCGTCATGCAGTCGAGATCATCAACCAGCGCAGCGGTCGAGTCCTCGAAGTTGGGGTTGGCACGGGACTGTCCCTGCCGGAGTATCGCCGCGGGCTCGAGATCGTCGGCATCGACCTCTCGCCCGAGATGCTCGAAAAGGCGCGGGAGAAGGTCGAGGAGGAAGGTCTCACCAACGTCACCGGCCTCCACGAGATGGACGCGACCGAACTGACCTTCCCGACCGCGTCGTTCGATACGGTCGTCGCCATGTACGTGATGACCGTTGTGCCCGATCCGGAAAAGGTCATGCGCGAGCTCGCGCGGGTCTGCAAGGTTGGCGGCGAAGTCATGCTGATCAACCATTTCAGTCAGGAAGAGGGCGTGCGCGGCTGGGTCGAGCGGCGGATGGCGCCGTTCGCGGACAAGCTCGGCTGGCGTCCAGTCTTCGACGTCGATCGCGTGATGGTCTGCGACAACCTCAAGGTCGTCGGCCGCCGGGCGCTGCGCCCGTGGGGATTGTTCACGATCCTGCGGTTCGAAAAGATCCGCGAAGTCGCGGCCCAGGCTGAAGCCGCGGAGTAATTACAACGCATTCTGGAGTGAAGTACGCTCGCCCGCGCTGCGGAGCGGGCGCGGCTTCTATTGACATTGCTAAGGCGGCGTCCCTATACCGACGCCGATGGCGGGATAGCTCAGGTGGTTAGAGCGAAGGTCTCATAATCCTTAGGTCGGCGGTTCAAGTCCGCCTCCCGCTACCAACATCTTCAAACAGAATCATCGTCTCAGGATCCGCGGCGTTTCGCGTCTGAGAATTTTTGGCTGCTGCCGGCGAGCCGGCCACTGCTTCCGCGTGGCAACCCCGCGAATCGTGTTATACACAGTTTGCACGCGTCTAGACCGATCCCCCCATCTCATCGGTCTTGGTGTAACGGTTGCAAAAAACAGCCGACACGATTGCAAAGCTAGCTTCAATCGGCACCCGCCAGCTCACCACTGGCGGGTGTTGTGTTTTCAAATTCCGTAGCGCCGCTGCCTTCATATTGTGCCCGGCTCCTGGTAGTGGATAATCGCGCCGGCAGCGGTGTCGGCGGGGGAGTATCATGGACAAAATCAACCAGCGCATCGCCGCGGAATTGAGCGTCGGCGTGGAGCAGGTCGCGGCCGCTGTCGGGCTGCTCGGCGAGGGCGCGAGCGTCCCGTTCATTGCGCGCTATCGCAAGGAGCGCACCGGTGGGCTCGATGATACCCAATTGCGCAAGCTCGAAGAGCGCCTCGGCTATCTGCGTGAGCTGGAGGATCGCCGCGCGGCGGTCGTCAAGAGTATCGGCGATCAGGACAAGATGACGCCGGCGCTGTTGTCCTCGATCATGGGCGCGGCGACAAAAGTCGAACTCGAGGACCTCTACGCCCCGTTTAAACAGAAGCGGCGGACGAAAGCGCAGATCGCGCGCGAAGCCGGCATCGAGCCATTATTGGATGCACTGCTCGCCAACCCGTCGCTGGTGCCGGAACAGGCCGCCGCCACATATGTCGATGCCGCCAAAGGTGTCGCGGATACCAAGGCGGCGCTCGACGGCGCCCGTGCCATCCTGATCGAGCGCGCCGGCGAGCACGCCCAACTCGTCGGTTCGTTGCGCGAATGGCTGTGGGATGCCGGTCTGGTGACTTCGACAGTGATGAAGGGCAAGGAAGCGGCGGGCGCGAAGTTCTCCGACTATTTCGACTTCAGCCAAAAGATCAAGGATCTGCCGTCGCACCGCGCGCTCGCCCTGCTCCGCGGCCGCAACGAGGACATTCTCGACTTGACGCTCGATCTGCCGCCGGCCGCGCCGGGTGCACCGCATCCCGCCGAGGGGCGCATTCGCTCGATGCTCGGGATCATCGACAAGGGCCGCCCCGCCGACAAATGGCTCGGTGACGGTGTTCGACTCGCGTGGCGCGGGCGGATCGCCGTGTCGCTGACGATCGATTTGATGACGAGGCTCAAGGAGCGCGCCGACGGCGAAGCGATCGCCGTGTTCTCGCGTAACCTCAAGGACCTGCTGCTCGCCGCGCCGGCCGGACCGCGCGCGACCATGGGGCTCGATCCGGGCATCCGCACCGGCGTCAAGGTTGCCGTCGTCGATGCGACGGGCAAGGTGCTCGATACCGCGACCGTTTATCCGCACGAGCCGCGCCGGGATTGGCACGGCGCGCTCGCGACGCTCGGCGCGCTGGCGATCAAGCACAAGGTGCAGATCATCGCGATCGGCAATGGTACTGCAGGGCGCGAGACCGACAAGCTCGCGGGTGAACTCATCGAGAAGATCCCCGGCGCCAAGCCGATGAAGGTGATGGTGTCGGAGGCCGGTGCTTCGGTTTACTCTGCATCGGAACTGGCGGCGGCGGAGTTTCCCGATCTCGACGTCTCTCTGCGCGGCGCCGTGTCGATCGCGCGGCGTCTCCAGGATCCGCTCGCGGAACTGGTCAAGATCGATCCCAAGGCGATCGGCGTCGGTCAATATCAACATGACGTCGACCAGGCGGGGCTTGCGCGCTCGCTCGATGCCGTCGTCGAGGATTGCGTGAACTCGGTCGGCGTCGACCTCAACACGGCGTCGGCGCCGCTGCTCGCGCGCGTGTCGGGCTTGAGCCGCGCGCTCGCCGACAACATTGTGACGTTCCGCGACGCGTCCGGTGCTTTCAAATCTCGTGCGGCGTTGAAGAAGGTGCCGAGACTGGGGCCGAAAGCCTTCGAGCAGGCGGCGGGATTCCTGCGCATCATGGACGCGAAGAATCCGCTCGATGGTTCGGCGGTTCATCCCGAAGCCTATGCGGTTGTCGAGCGGATCGCGGCGGCGACGGGGCGATCGGTCAAGGCGATGATTGGTGACAAGGATTTTCTGCGCAAGGTTCGCCCGGCTGATTTTGCCGATGCCGACTTTGGCGTGCCGACGATCATCGACATCGTCGCGGAACTGGAAAAGCCGGGTCGCGATCCGCGTCCCGAATTCAAGACCGCGACATTCCAGGAGGGCGTCGAGAAGCTCGATGACCTGAAGCCAGGTATGAAACTCGAAGGCGTCGTCACCAACGTCACCAACTTCGGCGCCTTCGTCGATGTCGGCGTGCATCAGGACGGTCTCGTCCATATTTCTGAGCTATCGGACAGGTTCGTGAAGGATCCGCACGAGGTGGTGAAGGCCGGAGACATCGTGCACGTGCGCGTCAAAGAGGTGGACGTGCCGCGCAAGCGCATCGCGCTGACGATGAAGTCAGGCGCGATCGATGCAGGTGCGGGACGTCAGGCGAGCGGTGGCGCTCCTTCACCCGGCGGGCGAGGTGGGCCCGCGCAGGCGAGGCCGCCATCTACCGCGTCGTCTGGTAGCAAGGGCGCTCCGGAGGCCGGTGAAAGCGCGCTTGCCGCGGCGCTCCGCCGGGCTCAGGAGAGGCGCTGAAGCAGCGCCCGCACCTTTTGCGCATTTGGAACCTAATGTGGCCCAATTGATCGGCGATTTTCGCGGCGAATTCTGGTGGTGCGTTCCAGTTTTCGAGACGACGGAGATTGTTCGGTATGCCCGAGCCGCATTTTACAACGTTGGACGACGACCTGCCGCGCACCTTCCGTCGTGAGCGCGAGGCACGGGATCGCCAAGCCTTCGAACGCGACGCGCATGAGCGGGATGCGCCGGCGATACTGCGCAAAGCGGCGGCGGCGGCATCCCAGCGTGCAGCACCCGATCCTGTCGCTGCCAATACGCTGCCCGGCGAAAGCGTGACCGTCACGCGCTTCGACGTACCTTTCGGTCATCTCGCAAAGTTTTTCGTCAAAGCGGTTTTCGCGGCGCTGCCGGCGCTGCTTTTGCTGACGATCGTGCTATGGGGAGTCGGGGAGCTCCTGCAGCGCTATTTCCCGTGGCTGCTGAAGATGCGCATCCTCATCCAGTTCCCCGGCTGAGCACGCGGCCCGCCACCGCATCGAGCTTGGCGACCAGCGCCGGATCGCGCGCGTCGGGGGGCGTGATGATCGCGTTCTCGAGTGCGCGGTCCGAGCCGAAGGGGCAGGGTGGATGTTCGCGCGGGAACGTGCGGGCGAGGCGCGCGACGATGCGCTGGGCCTTCTCGACATTCGCCATCAGCACCTGGATGATCGCGGCGACATCGACCTCGCGGTGATCGTCGTGCCAGCAGTCGTAGTCGGTGACCATGGCGAGCGAGGCGTAACAAATCTCGGCTTCGCGGGCGAGTTTCGCTTCGGGCATGTTGGTCATGCCGATGACGTCGCATCCCCACGCGCGATAAAGATTGGATTCAGCGCGCGTCGAGAACTGCGGCCCCTCCATGGCGAGGTAGGTGCCACCGCGCGTCAGGCCGACACCCTCGTCGCGTGCCGCCGTCTCGACCGCATCGCACAGCGCCGGACTGACCGGATCGGCCACCGATACGTGGGCAACGCAGCCCGTGCCGAAGAACGATTTCTCGCGCGCGAACGTGCGGTCGATGAATTGATCGACCAGCACGAAATGGCCGGGCGCGTAGGATTCCTTGAGAGAGCCGCACGCCGAGAGCGACACGAGATCGGTGACACCCGTGCGCTTGAGCGCATCGATGTTGGCGCGGTAGTTGATCTCGGACGGTGGAATGCGGTGGCCACGGCCATGGCGCGGCAGAAAGCGGACCGGCAGTCCGTCGACTTCAGCGAAGAGGATGTCATCGGAGGGCTCGCCCCACGGGCTGGCCACACGCTCCCAGCGCGGGTTCTCGAACACCGCGAGATCGTAGAGGCCGCTGCCGCCCACAAACCCCAGCACGGATTTCGCCATCCCTCACCCCTCTACGGATCCGCATAAAGAAACGCGGCGGCCAACCGGCCGCCGCATCTGTTAGTCCGTGTCGCCGAGCGGGACAATGCAAGTGATCGTGTGCGCTACTTGCAGAGTGTCGCGAAGGCGCGGCAGGACTGGCCGAGGCCGCCGGCCTTGCAGGTCACGCGCACTTTGCTGACCTTGTATCCCGGAGCGGTGCCGATCTTCTGCGGGCCCGCCATCCAGCTTGCCCAGCTACCCCAATCGGTCGCCTGCAGGACTGCCGCCGTCGGCGGTGGAGTTCGTGCCTTCGCCGCCCTTGTTGACGCACTGAGCCGAAGCCGAGAAGGCCATACCCAGCGACAATGCCGCGGCCACACCGGCAGCCGCAAATCCGTGACGAATGGTGCGCATATCTTTCCCCTGTCTGACTGACCGGGCCGCTTGTCCGAAACGCCGCCTGACGAGCCCGATTCGCGAAGTATAGCCCTGGCGGGCCTCAACAGCAGGTGCAACCCGGCAACAGCTCGCTGGGGATTGCTATGCGTTGCGCTTGCGCCCGAGCGGGTCTGGTTCGGTGAGCACCCTTTCCAATAACGAGATCGTCGCACTACCGAGTTCATCAGGCGCCTCGACGTAGGCAGAAACGGGGTAAAACGGTTGCGCCTGATACCCTATCCCCATTGCGGCGATGCGTATGTCGGAGCCGTTTTTGAGATTATTCACTACGTGTTCGAGGTGGTCTGCAAGATAGGCAGGGCCATTCTCATGAAGTGTGGAATCGTCCACTGGCGCGCCGTCCGACAGGACGATGAGATGCTTCCGCCGGGCAGGTAGAGCAGACAAGCGGCCTGCGGCCCACAATATCGCTTCCCCATCGATGTTCTCTTTGGGCAGATCGGGGCGCAGCATTTGCCGGAACTCCCGACGGCCTGTGCTGGCTCGGCGCTCGTCGGCGCTCTGATAGACAACGTGGAGGATGTCGTTCAGGCGCCCCGGATTGCGCGACCAAAGCCTCCAAAACCACCTGCGTCGTGAACGGCCGCCTCGCCATTTCACGGTCGTGAACCCGAGCACCTCGCAACTGATGCCCAACGTCAGCAGAAATTCTTGAACGACATCCGCTGTGGCCGCGGCAAACAGCATCTTCTGGCCGCGCATGGAGCCCGATTGATCGAACAGGAGGGTGACAACTGTTTGCTCCCTTTCTTCCTCAGTCAGCGCTGCCCTGATGCGTGATGCTGCTTCGACCGATGAGATGTGGAGACGTGTCCGCCACGCAAGAAGTCCGCTTTGTAATTCATGCCATGCCTGTTCGACGGCGTTCGCATTCCGGCCCAACGGCCCGAGAACCGAGTCGAGCCGATCGGCGCGGATCTCGACGTCAAATTTTGTGGTGTAGGCTTTGTAGTCGGCCATTCAGGTCCAACTTCTGAAGGACAGAATCACGCTGGCGGCGCCGTGTGCTTGCCGTCGATTGTTGGTTTCAAGCTACAACGTAAAGCCGGTGAAGGCGGCCTCGTCGCTGGCGAGGTAGATGGCGATCGACGCGATCTCTTCCGCGGTGCCGAGCCGCCCCATCGGCTGGCGGTCGACGAACATCTGGCGCACCTCGTCCTGCGATTTGCCGAGTACCTGCGACTGCGCGGCGATCCGCGCGTCGAGCGAGGGCGACTGTACCGTCCCGGGGCAGATCGCATTGCAGCGGATGCCCTTGCGGATGAAGTCCGCCGCGACCGATTTCGTCAACCCGATGACGGCGGCTTTGGTGGCGCCGTAGGCATAGCGATTGATGACGCCGCGCGGTGCGCCGGCTGCCGACGCGATGTTGACGATCGAGCCGCCGCCCTTGGCCAGCATCAAAGGCAGGAACGATGAGATCGTGCGGTGCATCGACTTGACGTTGAGGTCAAACGAGAAGTCCCAGTCACCCTCGGTGCACTCGAGGACGCTCCCCGCTGCGACGAACCCCGCCGCGTTGAACAGGATGTCGACGGCGCCGATGTCTTTGGCGAGCGCGCTGACGGCGGCCGTATCGCGCACGTCGAGTTTGTAGGTCGCGGCGATGCCCTCGCGCTTCAGCGTCTCTAGCGCCGCCGTGTCGATGTCGGTCGCGATGACGTGTGCGCCCTCGCGCGCGAACGCGACGGCCGTCGCCCGTCCGATGCCCGCACCCGACGCCGTGCAGAAAGCCGTCTTGCCGCTCAAGCGCCCGGTCATGTGGTCTCTCCCTGGTGACGCGTGTTTTGATGATTGTGATTGGTGAGCTTAGTTCGGGAACGGTTGTGGTGGAACAGCGGGCTTGTCCGTCCCGCGCTTGTCAAGATCGCGGCACCAAAAAGAAACCTTTTGTTTACCCTGGGCGCCGACTCTGCAGTCGCCGTCATCGGCGCGTCGTGCCGCGAGACGGAGGGGCCCGCGCGCCATGAGGTTCATTGCCGTCGTTCTGATCCTGCTCGCCGGTGCCAAGGTCGGCTACCAGGAGTACCTCTATCGCACGTCGACGGCGGAGGTTCTGGTCAGCACGTTCAAGGAGCAGGCGGTGGCGGCGTGCCAGCGCGATGCGACAGCGGCGGGCCTTGCCGACCGTGCGGCGTGGGCCAACCCGGCGCAGGTGTGGTTCGGCGTCGGCAACCCGAGCGCCGATGTTTCGGTCTGGCAGATCGATCATGCGCGCTGGGGCGAGCGCTATCGGACGCCGTTTCTGTTCGTGACGCCGGGGAATGCGCGGACGACGGCTGTGTGCGCCTACGATCTCGACGCCAGACGGACGATGGTGCTGCCGCTCGGGCAGTCATAGGCGTGGACATCGCTACCTGACAACGCCGGCTCCATCCGCTACAACCGCACCCGAAACCCACAAACAGGTCAACGGGAGCGGCGTGATGGCGAAGGTAGCGTTTATTGGTCTCGGCGTGATGGGCTATCCGATGGCGGGCCACCTTCTGAAGAAGGGTGGCCACGAGCTGACGGTGTACAACCGCAATGCCGCCAAAGCCGCTGCCTGGGTCAAGGAGTACGGCGCTGGCAAGACTGCGGCGACGCCTGCCGAAGCCGCCAAGGACGCCGATTTCGTTTTCTGCTGCGTCGGCAACGACGATGACCTGCGCGCGGTCACGCTCGGCGAGGGCGGCGCCTTCGAGGCCGTTCGCAAGGGTGCGGTCTTCATCGATAACACGACGGCATCGGCGAACATTGCCCGCGAACTCTACGACGCAGCCAAGGAGCGCGGATTCGGCTTTTTGGATGCGCCAGTGTCGGGTGGCTCGGCGGGCGCGCAGAACGGCGTGTTGACGGTGATGGTCGGCGGTGATGCCGAGACATTCGCGAAAGCCGAGCCGGTCATCACCGCGTTCGCGCGCATGGTGACGCTGATCGGCGCTCCGGGTGCCGGCCAGCTCACCAAAATGGTCAATCAGATCTGCATCGCAGGCGCTGTGCAGGGCCTCGCCGAAGGTATTCATTTCGCGCAGAAGGCGGGCCTCGACATCCCCGCGGTGATGGAGACGATTTCCAAAGGCGCGGCTGGTTCGTGGCAGATGGACAACCGCTGGAAGACGATGGCGGAGGCTAAGTACGACTACGGCTTCGCCGTCGATTGGATGCGGAAGGATCTCTCGATCGCAATCGAGGAAGCCCGGAGCAATGGCGCGACGCTCCCTGTCGCGGCCCTCGTCGATCAGTTCTACGCCGAAGTACAGCGCCTCGGCGGCAAGCGCTGGGACACGTCGAGTTTGTTGGCGCGGTTGAACCAGAAGTAGCTCTCACTTGCCGCGGTCCGCAACGCCTTCGGCTACTGCGACCGCGGGTCGTACCTCCCGGCCGGCGATCTCACCTCGCGGCCTTCGGCCGCCACTGAAAAGGAAAAGTCCGCTATTTTTCGGTGGCGCTCGAAGAGCGCGCGGTGACATCGCAACCGCGGGGCAGACCCGCGGCGCCGGTAGGCGAAGCCGTCGGCGACCGCGGAAACACTATAGAGGCGTGCCGGGCTTGCTGCCGTTCTCGAGATTGCGCAGGCGGTCGCGGAATTTCTTGTACATGCGCTCGACGTAATCGAGAGCCTGATCGACGTCCTGCTCGGTCGGGAGCTGGAGTTTTTCGGGGGGCTGGCTGTTGATTTGCGGCCCGGTACGGCCGCTGAGTCCAGCGATTTCCTCGAGGCGCTTGACCTCGGCTTTCAACTCGATGTTCTCAGCGCGCAGGCGGGCGACCTCGCCGGGGACACCCTGATCGCTTTCGGATGCCTGGCAGGTCACGCTGCCGCCAGCGCCCGGGCGGCACATGGCCACGGCGCCGGTTTGGGTATCGAGCCGGAGGAAGCCGCCGTCGACGGGCTGCATGGTGTATCGGCCGGGCGCCTCGCGCACCTGTGCGGCGGCAGGCAGCGTCATGGCCAGGGCCAACAGGGCGGGCGCGGCGATACGGATCCGGTTTGTCGTGGGCATGGTCGTCTCCTGCATAGTGAAATCGGCGCGCGGCAGCGTGCGCGCTGGTGATCCCAGGCGATGTCTATCAAATGATTGTGGCTGAGGGGCGCTTCAAGACCGGCGCGCGGATATGACCTTCAATCGTCGGTCAGGTAACGCCCGAGGACGCCACCGACGATGGCGCCGAGGATGGGTGCGACCCAGAACACCCAGAGCTGGAGGATCGCGGCAGTGCCTGAGAAGAGGGCGGCGCCGAGGCTGCGGGCGGGATTCAGTCCGCCGCCGGAAATTGGGATGGCGATGAGATAGACGCCGACGGTTGCAAGGCCGATGGCGATGGGGGCGACGGTCGCCGGCGCGCGACGTCCGCCCATCCCGACGACGACGAGAACAAGGATGGCGGTCGCGGCGAGTTCGATGGCGAAGACGGCGGTCATGCCAAACGCGCCGCCATACGCATTAGCGGCGGACGGGAAGCCCCCACGCGGTGGGCCATTCGCACCTGCGATGACAAGCGCGAGAAGTCCGGCGGCTGCCACGGCGCCGAGGCACTGGGCGAGGATGAGAAATGGCGCGCGGCTCGAATCGAGGCGTCCGGCGGCGATGAGCCCCAGCGTCACCGCTGGATTAAGGTGTGCACCCGTGACGGGTCCGAATGCGCCGGTCATGGCGACGACAACACTTCCTGCGGCGAAGGCGGCGACGAGGGGCGCAATGCCGGCCGGAGCAAGGACGAGACCACCGCAGAGTGCGAGAACGAGGGCGAAAGTGCCGGCGGCTTCGGCGGTGAGTTCGCGTGCACTCATGGGAGCCCCCTTCACGTGAGTTCAACCTCACGCATAGCCGAGTCCGCTCACGAAGGGAAACGCGGGACGGGCAAAACGTCAGCGCCCCGGCATCGTGGTGCGATGCCGGGGCGCTGGGTTATGTGACGCAGAACTTATCGAGGCTGCGGCGCAGGTGGTCAGTCGGCCAATCCGGCGACGCTCGACGGCAGGCGGCTGAGCACGACGACGGTGGTCCCGACGCCCACGCGGTTGGCGAGGTCGATGACGTGACCGTTGGTCATCCTGAAGCAGCCCGACGATGTAGCGCGGCCGATGGTGCCGGCGTTATCGGTGCCATGGATGCGGTAGAGAGAATTGCCGAGATAGAGCGCCTTGGCGCCAAGCGGATTGCGCACGCCGCCGGTCATCTTTATCGGCAGGCGCGGATCGCGCTGGCGCATTTCCGCCGGCGGATGCCAATCGGGCCACTCGGCGACGCGGCTGATGCGCTCGGTGCCGGTCCAGGTGAAGCCGACGCGGCCGACCGAGATCGGATAAACCAGCGCATGACGGTTCGACTGCACGAGATACAATCGGCGACCGGCGGTATCAATGACGATGGTGCCCGGTGCGTATTTGCTGACGAATGAAATCGGCGCCGGCGGGATCGGAGAGACGGGCGGACGTGGGCCGCCGCTCATGAGCTCCTGCCCGCGGGCGCGATCCGGCTCCTCGTCGTCGTCCTGATAGAATTGATCGCTTGGCATCCGGTACGTCGGCACCCGGTAGCCAGGCCGCTCCCACACCATCCAGTTGGACTGGGCGAAGGCCGGCGGCGCCAAGGTGCCGATCAGGGCCAGCGCCAACGCAAAACGCAACATTACATACTCCTTATTTGCTCGTTACTTGCACTGTGGAGCGCATACGCACCGTGTACCACCAGATCCGTTGAAACCGAATACCCAAAGACCCCCATCTCACGCGATCTTGACCGATGCGTGCGGCGCCGCGCACCCTGCTCCCAACAGTTGGCGACAATAGGAATGAATCGGGCGTAAATAACCGCAGCATTTTCCGCACATCACGATCGGGAGTTCGATCATGGCAAACATCAATGCCGGCGCCTTCACCACCCGGCCGGAAATCGACGGTACATTCGGTGTGTGCACGACGACGCACTGGATCGCGACCGCGGTCGGGATGTCGATCCTCGAAAAGGGCGGCAATGCCTTCGACGCCGGCATTGCCGCGGCGTTTACCCTGCAGGTGGTCGAACCGCACCTGTGTGGTCCCGGCGGCGACGTTCCCGTGATCGTCTATGACGTCAAGAAGGGCGTGCCCGAGGTCATCTGCGGCCAGGGGCCGGCGCCGGCGGGCGCGACCATCGCGCATTATCGCGACCATCTGGGCCTCGACATCGTGCCGGGCACGGGCTTGCTCGCGGCGTGCATACCCGGAACCTTCGAGACTTTCATGAAGGTGCTTCGCGACTACGGCACAATGCGGCTGCGCGACGTGCTGGAGCCGTCGATCGCCTATGCGCGGAACGGTCAGCCGATCGTCGAGCGCGCCTGCGCGACGATCTCGACGGTGAAGCAGCTTTTCAAGGACCATTGGCCCACGTCCGCCGCCGTCTATCTGCCGGGTGGTGACGTGCCGAAGCCCGGCACGCTGTTCCGCAATCCAGCGCACGCCGAGACCTACCAGCGCATTCTCAAGGAAGCTGAAGCCGGGGGTGGCAGCCGCGAAGCGGAGATCGATCGCGCGCGCAAGGCGTGGAGCCAGGGGTTCGTCGCCGAGGCGATCGATAAGTTCTGCCGCACCGAGGAGGTCATGGACGTCTCGGGACGACGCAACAAGGGGGTGCTGACCGGCGCCGATATGGCCGGATGGCTTCCGACCGTCGAGGCGCCCGTGTCGCTCGACTATCACGGCTACACGCTGCTGAAGCCGGGTCCGTGGACGCAGGGGCCGGTGATGCTGCAGCAGCTCGCGATCCTGAAAGGCTTCGACCTCGACAAGCTCGATCCGACCAGCCCCGATTTTATCCACTTGTGGATCGAGGCCGCCAAGCTAGCCTATGCCGACCGTGAGGCGTTCTACGGTGATCCGAAGTTCGCCGACGTGCCGATGGATACGCTGCTGTCGGAGCGCTACAACTCCGATCGCCGCCGCGAAATTGACCAGTTTGCCTCGATGGAGCAGCGTCCCGGTCGCATCGAGGGCTACGACGGTCGCGTGATCGTGAAATCGACCGCGACCGAGCGCGTCGCAGTAAGCGCTGCTGGCGCTGGGGAGCCGACCGTCGGCGCGATGGGTCAAGTCAAGGGTGATACTACCCACATCGACATCATCGATCAGGCCGGCAACATGTTCACGGCGACGCCGTCTGGTGGGTGGCTGCAGTCGTCACCCGTCATTCCGCAGCTTGGTTGGCCGCTCGGAAGCCGCGCGCAGATGTTCTGGCTCGAGGAGGGCCTGCCGGGGACCCTGATGCCCGGAAAGCGTCCGCGCTCGACGCTGTCCGTCGGCATGGCGTTGAAAGAGGGCAAGCCGTACATGATCTGGGGCACGCCCGGCGGCGACCAGCAGGATCAGTGGAGCGCGCAGTTCTTCCTGCGACACGTCCACTTCGGCATGAACATGCAGGAGGCGATCGACGCGCCGGCCTATCACATCGAGCATTTCCCGGGATCGTTCTGGCCGCGGTCAGCGCGTCCCGGCGTCGTGGTCGTGGAGAACCGGCTGCCGGCGGCGACAATCAAGGAACTCGAGCGTCGCGGCCACAAGGTCGAGGTTGGTCCGGACTGGTCGGAGGGCCGCCTAACGGCGGCTTCACAGGTCGGCGTCCGCCGCCGCGCCGCCGCCAATCCGCGGGGCATGCAGGGATACGCTGCGGGCCGGTAGAGAACTGGCCGTGGCGAACGCTTCCAGTGGCCGGTGAGGAGTGTCGGGGCCGAGTAACAGGTTGGGGCGAATGACGCTTGCCACGGTACTCGGTGGATTGTTCCGCGTCCTGGAGCGCGTCGAGCGTAAGGCCGCTTACTTGCGGGGCAAGGGGTATCACGGCGGTACGCCGCAAGAGGAGGCTAGGTGGGCCCACGACCTGCTTGGCTCGGCGCCCCTGCTTGCAATCGATATCGGCGGCAACGTCGGGCACTACACGGCGGAGCTTCGGCGCAGAACAAGTGGCGTGGAAGTACACGTTTTCGAGCCGTCAGCGGTCAACGTGGCGCGGCTCAAGGCCCGGTTCTCGGCCGATCCAGCGATAACGATCGTGCCTGCGGCGCTGTCCAATAGCGCTGGAGAGGCGACGTTGTTCTCCGACGCACCAGGCTCACCGCTCGGCAGCTTGTCTCTTAGAAAGCTCGACCATCTCGGGATCCCGTTCGACGTCCAGGAAACCGTTTCGACGCAGCGCTTCGAAAGCTACTGGCGCGATCATTTGGGGATGCGCCCGCTCGATATCGTGAAGCTCGATGTGGAAGGGCACGAGCTGGACGTGCTCGAGGGCTTCGGTCCTGCAATCGATTGCGTGAAAGTGCTTCAATTCGAATTTGGTGGCTGCAACATCGACACGCGAACGTATTTCCGGGACTTCTGGTACTTTCTTTCCGAGAAATCATTCGACCTCTATCGGATTGCGCCGATCGGATACGAATACATTCCGGAATACCGGGAGACGGACGAGTTCTTCTCGCTATCGAATTTCGTCGCGGTCCGCCGGGTGACGTGAAAATCGACAGACACTGCGAATTGGGAATGGTGGGCGGTACAGCGATCGAACCTGTGACCACTACCATATCAAGGTAGTGCTCGACCGCTGCGCAAACTGCCCCTCATGAGCTGTGTTGGGAAGCCGTGCTCGATTGGAGCCGATTCTTCGACAGGACTGCCGTTCGCCACAAAGCGGAGCGTCCTGGGTTGGCGGCATTTGCCGCGTTAAGTGGGGTGCGTTAGCGGGCTGGTGACGAGTCTACGTGCTGCCAACGCGGCGTTGCCACGAATTAAGCGTCAACCATCTGCAATATGTCATCGCAGATCGACACGGCTAGGAAAACAGTGGGGTCATCATCATCGGACATGACATCCAGCATCAATGACGCTTTGACCTTGAGTGCCTTGAGCGATTCAGCAGAAATCCTGCTGAGCTCGTGGCAAAGGGCGATCATATCATCGCTGATGGAATCGTGCTCCGCTTGGAGTTGCGATTCACAGATCGTGCGTTTGCCTTGTTGAGCACGGTTTGCCAGTTTGCCCGAACGGGCCATTAGTATTTCATAGCGAGCAGACAATTCTTCTATTGTTCTCGTCGTGCTGCGAACTTTCGCGCTTTGGACAGCTGATTTCGCAATTAAACTACAATCGTTACACATGGTACCCCCTGTGGATGTTGATTGTTTCTCGTGGTTTGGCCCTTTTGATCCGAATATTCGAGGTTGTCTGGACGAAATTGTGCGGTAGTCTAATGCGCTCCAATGCTATTCTACTGTAAAACAATCATGCAATAGGGTGTTATAACTGTCGCAATATTGTGCGGCACGGTGCGGAGCTGTAGATTTAATCAGTTGCTCTCATTCCGATCCTTAATGAACACATTTAAGACACAAAACTCCAAACTTGTTGTAGCCGGAAAATGGCTTCCAATGGAGGCGTTCGGCCGCGTGCGATAGCGACAGAACGTCGCAGGCGATTTGACGCATGCATCTCATGCTGGCAACAGCGCTTTGTCATCAGCGTCCCGCTGGATAAGAACCATCCGCTGTATGGCGTTACTTGCGATTGGGGATGGTGGGCGGTACAGGGATCGAACCTGTGACCCCTACCATGTCAAGGTAGTGCTCTACCGCTGAGCTAACCGCCCATCCCGCTCGGCGACGGATCGTTGTCGCGAGCACGGTGGGTCTCTACCGCAAGGGTGGGGGCGGCGCAAGGATGGACTGTGTTACCTGCGTGAAAAGATTGCGCATCTGCGCGGTCACGCCGCCCAGTATTCCGGAAACGCGATCCAGGCGCGCCTGAGATCCGCCGGCTCCGGCGCGCGCGTGGTCTCGTGGACGCGCATCAGTGCCTCGCGGCGGCCCACTGCACGGGCCAGAGACGCCTGGAACAAGTCGGTGAGGTCCTCGCGATAGTCCCCAGCCGCATCGGCGCTGCCGGAAACCAGGGCCGCGGCCGCGTCTCCCGCCATTTCGCCCGATACGACGGCCGCGAGAATGCCAGCGCCGGTAATCGGATTGGTGAGGCCGGCGGCATCACCCGCGAGCAGCACCTGCGCGCCGCCGATCATCGCGACCGGTTCGAGCATGCCGCCACTGGGGATCGCGCCGCCGGTATACCCCAGTACGTCACGGCCGACGCGGCCCTGAGCCGCAAGTTGGGCGTGCAGATCGTCGAGCAGGGGTTTGAATTTGTCCCGCCAACGCGGATCACCGCCGAGCCCGAGATTTGCGACCGCGCCTTTGGGGAATAGCCACGCGTAACCGCCGGGCAATTGCCGCGACATGAAAATGTCCGTCTGTTCGAAGGGCTGTAGGAGGGGGACGGTCATCTGACGCGTTTCGGCCAGGACCGTGTTCTCGCTGCCGACCGCCGAGCCCACCATGGAATGCGGCCCATCGGCACCGATAATCACGCGGGCGGCGATCCGACTTCCGTCCGATAGCCGTGCGGTGCCGCCTCCGTCGATGCCGCGCAGTGTCAGGCCGAACCACGTCTCGGCCCCGGCCTCCATTGCCCGGGCAACAAGTGCTTCATCGAACGTGCGGCGGTCGATCATGACGCCGGAGAACTGTTCCTTCAGGTGCGGCGGCTCATCCTCGACGAACGTGGTCATGGCGCGTATCGCTTGCTGGCGATGCGTCTCGAGGCCTGGGATCTGCTGCCCGATCAGCGCGGGCACGAACTCGGCGCACTGCACGGGATGGCCGGCGACGCGCTTGCGGTCGATCGCCAATACGCGAGCGCCACCTCGCGCCGCCGCTGCAGCCGCGCTGGCGCCGGCCGGGCCGAGCCCCACCACAAGAACGTCGATCGGCAGTGCCTCCGCCATGATGCGGTCCTGCGCTCCTTAGTGCCCGTCAAAGGCCATCAGAGCCTCACAACGGATGCCCATGCCTTCGAGCCGGGCGCGCCCGCCAAGGTCGGGGAGGTCGACGACGAAGGCCGCGCCGACGATCGCACCGCCCGAGCGCTGAACGAGTTTTGCCGCAGCCTCGGCCGTGCCGCCGGTCGCAATCAAGTCGTCGACGATCAGAATCCGGGCGCCGGGTCGTATCGCGTCCTCGTGAATCTCGATGATGTCGACGCCGTATTCCAGCGTGTACTCTTGCCCAATTGTCTTCCAGGGCAGCTTGCCCTTCTTGCGGATCGGCACGAAGCCGCAGCCAAGCCTGTCTGCCAGTGCACCCCCGAGAATGAACCCGCGCGCCTCGATCCCGGCGACTGCGTCTATCGGCTCACCCCGCCAGGGCTCCGCCATGCGCACCAAAGTCGCCTTGAAACCCTGGGCGTCGCCGAACAGCGTGGTTACGTCCCGGAACAGAATGCCGGGCTTCGGGTAGTCCGGAATGGTGCGGATCAGGTTCTTGAGATCGGCCACGCGGCGGCTCCTCGATTGGGAAAGCCGGAGCATAGCAGATTGAGCTTACCGCGGTCGCCGACGGCTCCGCCTGCACGCGATGGAGCGCCGGCGCGCGTGTAGGCGAACCCGTACGCGTCGGCGGAAAAATCAGGCCGCCGGAGTAGCAGCCTTCTGGATCTCGCGCTTGAGGCGGCGGCAGCGATCGGAAAGGTCGGCTTCCTTGGCCTTGATGAGGAAGGCGTCGAGGCCGCCGCGGTGCTCGATGGTCTTGAGGGCGTTGGCGCTGACGCGAATGCGAACCTTGCGATGAAGGATGTCGCTCATCAGCGTGACGTCGCAGAGGTTTGGACGGAACACGCGACGCTTGGCGTTCAGCGCATGGCTGCGCAGGTTGCCGGACATCGGCAGTTTGCCGGTCAGTTCGCATTGCCTGGTCATTGTCGGCTCCTTGGCGCTTGTCGGGGGCACTGCTCGGGGCGCCAGCCGGGCCGGCCGCCACCATGCGCGCTCACGAATGAAAGAAAGCCCCACGCGTCGCCCGGAGCGGGCAGCGCAGCGGGGCGCATTGCGGTTCTATAGTCGCGGGGTTGACATAACGTCAAGCTGAAAGGCATAACCCAGCCCACACGTGGTGGCCCATCGTTATCTATGGGGTGCCCGCGGGCTGAATATTTGGCGGAGCGTAGCGCAGCCTGGTAGCGCACTTGCTTCGGGAGCAAGGGGTCGGGAGTTCGAATCTCCCCGCTCCGACCAACATTTTCAATGCGTTAACGGAAATGTTCTCCAGCCCTCCGCGCCTCCGGGTAACGTTCGGGGTAACAGAACTGCTGCCGATCGCGAGCGCTTAAACGACTATGGCCGCTCCGTCGTTTGCCCCAGCGTCCAGATGAGCACGTCGTGCTTATCCAGGCTGCGCGCGCTTGCCTTCGACGGCATCGAGCCAGCCTCGGGCACTCCGGCCATCACATAGCTTGTCGCGCGAAGTCATGATTGTGGTCGACCGGCGGAGGGGCCTCTCGCGGGCGGAGATGCCACCAATCGCGCGCTACTGTCTGACGACCACGGGTCGATCTCCGCGCGGGCGAAGAAGCTATGTCTCCGATAGCTGCCAGTCTACAGCCCCGCTGTGGGGCGCCCGCGCCACTTCGTGCGATGGCGTTGAACCAATTAAACTCCAGAGCTCGGTACAGCACGCCGGTCCGCCGGATTTGCACCATTAGCGCGTTCCGCGTGGCAACTGTACTGGTGGCGCCAGCGCCGGGACCGAGCCTCATAATGCGGCGCGTGAACGCTAAGGTGCTCGACGAGATACCCGCGTAACGGATTTCCCGAGTGAAGTAGTCTCTGGACTTCGGGAGCAGGCGGATAGACGTGAGCCATGCAACGAAAAATTTCCGTTTTCAAAAATCCTGATGACGGACAGCGGTGAACCGCACGTCACCTAGATGATTTGTCGGTCGCGCAGTCGGTTGAATTCGGCGGGCATGGCGTAATCCTTGTGTCGTCGCGGCTCTACATACGCCCCTCATGGGAAGATGCAGCAGCCATGAAGAGCGGCAGAGGTCGTCTTCATCAAAGCTCTTCATGCGCGGCGGTGCCGGTAGGACTTCTGCTTGGAAGTGCCGGATGACTAAGGTCACCTTCTTGTCCTCGTCAACCTCCGTCGCCGGCGCGGGCTTGCCGTACGCGCGCGGTCCAAGACCTCCCGAGAGGCCAACGTAAAAAATTCAACCGGCAGCGGTTGAAAAGACGCGAATCGGGTTAAGAATTTCTGGTCCAATTGGGGGAGTTAATATGTCGAGACATGCGGAGCGCGCTCACTCTGCCGATGGTACAAACGTGGGTGAGCGGGCAAAGGCTAGGACACCGTTCGCCGCAATGTGCCGGAATCTTCGTCGCGAGCGCGATCAACTACTCAAAGATCAAGCCGCCGCGTTCGGGACGTCGATAGCATACATCAGCGCAGTTGAGACGGGGCGGAAAGAGCGTATTCCGGACGAGTTTATTGAGAAATTCATATCGTGGCTTCGTCTAGACGATCTGACGGCAGAGCGGCTGAGGCAGGCCGCGGATGATACGAGGCAGGTGATGACATTGCGATCGGCTTCTCCGGCACAAGCGCGGCTCTTGGCGGTACTGGGCCGCTCACTGGAAGGCCTGTCTCGCGGGGAAATCGAAGAACTGCGAAGCCGTGTATTGGCCATGCGATCGGGAAAAAAATAATGGAGAGCCTATGATTGGGCTAAATGATGCTTATGGCGGGCCACTTCGCCGGGACTATATTCGGCGGCAGGCACTCACTTTGCGCTACATCCTGGGAGTAGAGCGCGAGCCAGCTCCTGATGTAGCGCGCATCCTTGAACACGTGCTGCCCGAACTTGCCCCCAGCTTTGAGTTCCGTGTGGTTCCGAACGGCGACATCGGCGGCGATGGCGCCCTGACGAGTTGGGACCCTCCGTGCATCTCGTTCGAAGAGAGGGCATATCACGAATTAGCACTGGCAATACCGAGGGCGCGGTTTACGGGGCTCCATGAGCTTGGCCACCTGACATTGCACCGAGGCATGGTCCAGGCGCGCAATACGGCTCAAGTCCGTGATGTCCGCGACCTGAACAGTGTCGAGCGACATGCCAACTGCTTTGCGGCTGAGTTTGCGATGCCGCACGATATCATTAAAGACTGTAAGGTTCCTCGAGATGTCGCGACGCTTTGCAAAGTGAGTGTTGAGGCGGCTGAATATCGTATGCGCGACTGCGCGATGTGGCCCCGTGGCGACGATCGGCAGAGGATCGTCGACGGCTTCGCAGATCTGTTGAAGAAACTGCGTTCCAAGAATTAAAATGGTACTTCGTTGGGTTCGCGCAATCTTCGCCGGGGAGCATTTCGCATGCGCGCGACTTTGACGGCCGTCAGAAATGGCCCTGAAGAACTGTCCGTCGTCGAATGCTTTGAGACAGTTTGCGGTGTGATCGAGCGGAGGCTCTCGGCTCATCTGGTTTGGAGTTTAAGCGGCTTTCATTTGGT
>LNFM01004446.1_pt1 | contig 25798 bp, 21 predicted proteins | sample 596031 | NCBI WGS metagenome assembly LNFM01 (sample SAMN04254537, study PRJNA301005) | activated carbon metagenome | isolation source: dual media filters at the Ann Arbor, Michigan drinking water treatment plant | place: USA: Ann Arbor | reverse complement strand
ACGGTCCTCAATAACTCAACTATTCGTTGCGAATAGTTGAGTTATTGAGGACCGTCCCCGACCGCCTTCGCAACGAATAGTTGAGTTATTGAGGACCGTCCCCGACCGCCTCAGTCCCCGACCGCCTCGTCCCCGTCTCTACCCCTTCACGACGATCATCGGCTCGAGCCTCGCGACGCGCCTGGCGAGGCCCGCTCGCTCGACGACGCTCACCACTTCGGCGACGTCTTTGTACGCCTCGGGCATCTCTTCGACGACCGCGTTGACGCTCGAAGCCCTCAGCGCGATGCCCTTGGCGTTGAGCGCTTTGAGCACGCTCGACCCCGTGGCTCGGGTCTTCGCCTCGGCTCGCGAGAGCAGCCTGCCGGCGCCGTGGCAAGCAGAGCCGAAGGTCTCGAGCATGGCTCCCTGCATTCCGCAGAGCACGTACGAGTATCGGCCCATGTCGCCGGGGATGATCACCGGCTGCCCCATCGCGCGGTAGCGCTCGGGGAGCTCGTCTCTGCCCGGCGCGAACGATCGCGTGGCGCCCTTTCGATGGACGAGCACACGTTTTCGAGTCCCCGGTGAAATCTCGTGCTCTTCCCACTTGGCGATGTTGTGGCAGACGTCGTAGACGAGCGGCGCCTCGATGAACTTGCGCCGCGTCCCGAGGGCCTCGGCGATCGCCTCGATGGCGCGGTGCGCGAGCAGGGCGCGGTTGGCGTAAGCGAAGTTGGCCGCGGCCGCCATGGCCGCGAGGTACGCCTCGGCCTCGTCGCTCCCGAGGGGCGCGCACGCGAGCTGCCGATCGACGAGCTCGATGCCCGCCTTCTTCGCGGCGCGCAGCATCGCGGGCGTGGACTCTTCGCACACCTGGTGGCCGAGCCCGCGCGAGCCCGAGTGAACGAGCATCGTGACGGCTCCCTCGCGAAGCCCGAAGCACTCGGCAGCCTCGCGGTCGTACACCTCGACGATGCGGTCGATCTCGAGGAAGTGATTGCCCGATCCCAGCGAGCCGATCTGGTCTTCGCCTCGCTCGCGGGCTCGGCGGCCGACGCGGTCGGGGTCTGCGCTCTCGAGAGCCCCGCCGTCTTCGATCCGCTCGAGGTCTTCATCGCTGCCGATGCCGATGGCGGCGAGCGTCCGCGCTCCGCCTGCGAGGATCGCGTCGAGGTCGTCGAGCCTCACGTCTTTGCGCGCGACGCCCATCCCCGCAGGGACTCCCCGCTGCAGCGCGTCGGCGATCGCGCTCTTGTTCGCTTCGATGCGCTCGTACTCGACGCCGAGCGCGTGCAGCCTGACGCCGCAGTTGATGTCGAAGCCGATGCCCCCCGGCGAGACCACGCCGCCGTTGTCCGGGTCGAACGCCGCCACGCCTCCAATGGGAAACCCGTACCCGCGATGGATGTCGGGCATCGCGAGGACTCTTCCGACGATGCCCGGCAGCGACGCGACGTTGGCGACCTGGCCCGCGCCGCCGTCGCGCACGATGTCCTTCATGAGCGTCGCATCGGCGTAGATCACGCCTTCGACCTTCATCTTCTGTTGGATCGGGACGCGCCAACGAAGCTCGTCGATGGGTTCGATGCGAAAGGGGTCTTTCAAGTTGTTCCTCGAGCGGCGCGCACCTGTGCTTCGCCGAAGAGCGTAGCGCAAGGGCCGTTATGCGTCGTCGTCATCGACCCGCTTGAAGTCGAGGCAAGCCTGCGGGCGGGCGACGTTGAGACACGCGGCTGGCTCTGGATCCCGCCGCCGAATGATGCTCAGGCACGTCCGAAAGATCCGATGATCCTCCCGTCGTCGCTGGACACGTTGTCGGCTCGCGTCCGGCGTGCCGTTGGCGTCGGGCTGCGTCTCTGCGTCGTGGGGTGGCTCGCTCGCGTCGTCGACGGCGCCTTGCGCGTCGGTCTCGATCAGCGGCGGTGTGAGGCAGGGGACCGGAGTGATCTCTGGGCTCGTGTCGAGCGTCCCGTGAATCGCGGGCTCGAGGCACGGGCGAAAGGGGTTGGGCAGGCTGTCGCAGTGCTGCATGGCGAGCCCTGCCAGCGCAGAGGTGACCAGCATCTTGCGTCGCGCGAGGATCGCGGCGCGGTCGAGGCTGTCGTCTTCGTCGTCGCGAACAGAGTCGTCTCTGCGCGGCGCGTCCTGGTCGGAGTGTTGGTTCATGGAGAGACCCTGTGAGACGCACGAGGGTGCCTCGCGGCCTCCTTCACTGACGAGCAGATCCCGAAGGAGCGACGACGAACGCAGAGGCTTGCTCTGCTCAGAACTGCGCGGTCCAGCCGAGGCTGGCGCTCGTAGGGGTGACGGCGATCAGTGGAAATCCTTGCAATATAGAGGCGTTTCGAGGTCGTTCGTCGCCCTCGCGCGAGGCCGTCGCGGTCAGCTCGTGCCCGATCGACATTCCGACGAAGGGAAAGAACAGCGCGATCGCGCTCGTCACTTGAATGACCCCAGCGTTGCCGCTGAATCCGCTGAGGCCGCTGAAAAGTCCGCTTCCGAGCAGCCCGAGCCAGAACCCCCCAAAGGTGGCCCAATACGAGCCTCGGACGCCCAGGCGGCTCGCGCCGTACACGAACGCGGCTGGGGCGAGAAACGTCGTGCCGATCCCGAGCGTCGCGCCGATTCCGGCGATGAACGCCGAACCGCCGGAGCCGCAGGAAAGCCCGCATAGAATCAGCGGGCCCGCGACGCCGATGGCCGTGAGTCCCGAGCCGATGACGAGCCCTCCGAACGCGGCGAGGTTTCCGATCGCGACCCTGACGCCGCGCGTGCGCGTGATGATGGCCTCTTGCTCTACCGCAGAGAGCGTCGCGCGATTCGTCTCTGGGTCGTCGCGCAGAAGCGGGTAGCGCACCGCTGAGACGAACATCGGTTCGAGCACGAGCGGGGGGCGTTGCGGCGTCGTGAAGGGGTGCACCGCTGGAGGGTCGGCCGTGGTGACCGCGATGGCGGGCAGGCTGTCCGACGTGCCCGACGAGTCGGTCGTGTCCGACGAGATCGCGAGCGGCGGATCGTTGGCGTTGGGGCTGCTCGACTGCGCGGACGCGGTTTGCGCGACGAGCCACGATGAGGTCGCCAAGAGCGCAGCGAACACGGGCGAGCGCCTCATCCGAACGACCCTCCGAGCGAGAGCGTCGCGCTGTTGTTTCCCGCAGTGACCGAGGGCCAGAGCAGCACCGGCGCGCGGCTCGTGGCGGCGCTCGACGAGAACGATCGCTGCGTGAGCTCGTACGCGAGGGCTTGCCCTGCGAACCCGAAGAGCGGCGCGAGCACGGAGGTGGCAGCGATGTAGCCGCCCAGTTGAAAAGATGGCCCTGCGAGCCCGATCGGGATCGGAATGAACCCGAGCACGGCGCCTCCGACCATTCCTCCGAGCGCGGCGAGGTACGAGCCTCGGCCGTGGGTGAGCATCCCTGCTCCGACGTAGCTCAGCGGCGAGAGAAGGACCGCGGTGACCGCGCCGGAGATCATCGTTGCTTCGAAGACGCCTCCGCCCGGTCGCGCGTTGATGCCCACGAAGAACAGGGGGAGCGAGACCACCAACGAGCTGGTGCCCAGGCTCGCCAACGTTCCGAGGGCGATCCGCTCGAGCTGGTGTTGCCTGGCGGGGTCAGCTGTCGTCCGGATCGGGGGCTCGTCTGATTGCGCGTGCGCCTGCGTCGATAGGGTGAGCACGCACGTAGCGACGAGTGAAGCGAGTCTTCGCACCACAGGGATCGCGGCATTGTACCGCGATCCAGAGAATCATTTCGTCCGTGAACGACCAGGAGCGCTCGCGAGCGCCCCCCTCGCGAGCGCTCACCCGTGGCCGCGATAGCCGATGCGGTGGGTGTGCGGCTTTCCCTGAAACGAGACGGTGACCTCGAGCGTGTCGCCGGTCTTGCGCGCGAAGTACGGAGGATGCGCGGCGCACGGGATGCGATCGATGCGCTGGGCTCCCTCGGCGGTGAGCCAATAGACGTCGACCGTCGAAAGATCCCCGTGGGGGTCTGCGTCGATCGGCGAGTAGAGCGCGTGCATGGCGAGGACGCGACCCTCGTAAAATGACTCGAATCCCAGCGATTTGTAGGTGAGCGCGCTCCACTCGGACACCGAGGGAAACAGCGGACCGAGGTCCTTCAAGGTCGGCGCGTGTCGATGCAAGAACTTCACGAGCAGGTCGTACTCACCGCCGTCGATCTTCGGGAGCTTCGGCGAGCTGGTGACGGGCGGGTAGCTGGCGACGTCCGCCGTGGCGAACTCGACGTGCACACGAAATCGATCGGCGAGGCGGGGCTCGTCGATTTCGCGATCGTCGAGGTGCTTGAGCATCCACTGAAACGGCGAGAACGGCCCGATGGCGCGGCGTCGTCCGCCCTCTTGCACGAAGCGGTCGACCCGCGACTCCCAGAGGGGGTTGCGCGCGCTCCACGCGCAGCCGTGGGCGCGGACGGCGCACTCGCCCACGAAGAGGGCGCCGTGAATGATCGCGTTGAAGAGCACGTTGCCCTGGTCCTCGGGCGACGAGCGGGACACCCATGCGTCGCGGCGGCGGCGGTCGAGCGCCTGGCCGAGCCGCGCGACGCCCGCGCCGTCGAAGGTCAGCTCGGTCCCGAGCAGCGCGGGCGCGTTGCGGGCGAAGAGCTCCGCGCCCTCGGTCAGGTGCGCGGTGATCGACGGGTTGTTCGCCGGATTGGCGTCGGCGTCTACGGCGTGGTGATAGTCGCGGCGGGCGCTTTCTGGGTAGTGCCCGAGAAACCAGCGCTCGAACCAGCCCTGCGCATGCACAGAATCCATGAGTCGCGCGAAGGGATAGCATCGATTCTCCCGCGGAGAACGCCGCAACGCTCCTGGGATTCGCGGTACGCTCGGCTCGCTCGTTCGATGACCCTTCCGGCCCTCGCTGGACCGTACACCGCGCGCCTCGCGCTCAGGCCGCTCGCGACAAAGGACGCGCGTGAGCTCTTGTCGATCGTGGCGATCTCGCGCGCCGAGCTCGGTCGCTTCATGACGTGGCCTCGCGAGATGACCGACCTCGAGCACGCTCGTCGCTTCATCGCGCTCGGACGAGAGGGGTGGCTCACCGAGCGGACCGCGCGCTTCGGGATGATCGACCGCGCGACGGGAGAGCTGCTCGGGACGGTCGAGCTCGACGCGGTGGACTTTCGTCGATCGCAAGCAGAGCTGGGCTACTGGATTCGCACCGACCGCGCCGGGCGCGGGTTTACGACAGAGGCGGCGCGCGCGGCGTTGTTCTACGCGTTCGGCACCCTCTCGCTGCACAAGGTTCGCGCGGACGTCGCCGTGGGAAACACGCCGTCAGCGCGCGTCCTCGAGAAGCTCGGGTTCTCTCTCGAAGGGACGCTGCGCGAAGATCGCCCCATCGGCGGAGTGTTCACCGACCACTGGCGCTACGGGCTTATCGCGCGAGATTTCACGGCGTCGATCGCGCCGACGCGCGGGCCGGTGGTGCGGTAGTCTCCGCGTCGGATGGCAGACACGCAGCCCTCGCCGGACGCGCACGCGCACGATTCGCATTGCCCTCACTGCGGTGCGGACCGCGACGCAGGGCGCACCTGCCCCGTGTGCGAGCTCGCGTATGATGCACACGAAATCAAGACCGCTCCCACGCTGATCGGCGCCTTGTGGCAGTCGGGGCGCCTCGCCGTCGGCCTCGCAGCAGCGCTGCTGCTCCTGTCGATGCTCGTTCCCTTCGCGACCATGACGTCGACGATCGCGCCGCGGCCGATCGCGATCCCGGTGACGCTCGTGGACATGATGCTCCAGTCGGGGCCGCTCGCGCGAGAGGTCAAGTCCTTCACAGTGGTCGCGGTGCCCCTCGCGGCCGCGCTGATGGCGCAGTTTCTCTTCTCTCGAAAGACAGGAGGGGCGATGCGCGCGACGCGGCCCTTGCTGTTCGTGTTGTCCGCGCTGCCGCTGTTCGCGATGGTCACCGGCTACCTGCGCCTGAGCCGCGCGCACAGGTACGTGGTCGCGCTCGGCGTCGCGCCGTGGCTCGTCGCCGTCGCAGCCGTGTTCGGCGTCATCGGCGCCGTACAATTCGGCACCGGCGTCCCCGAGAAGCGTCGTCGCGCGCAGTCCGTCCAGGCGAGCGACGACGATTGAACCCGCGCTTCGATCGAACATCACCGCTGTGATGTTCGATCGGGATCCGCGTGGGCTACCCGTTCTTCTTCGCAAACTCGTCGGCGAAGCTCGCCAGCGCGCTCACGGTCGCCACGTCGACAGCGTTGTAGATGCTCGCGCGCAGCCCGCCGACGGACCTGTGCCCTTTGAGCCCGACCATTCCCTGGGCTTTGGCCTCGGCGACGAAGCGGTCTTCGAGCGCCTCGGAGGCGAGGCGCCACACGACGTTCATCGTCGAGCGAGACGCGCGCTCGACCGGGCAGCGATAGAAGCCCTCGTGCCGATCGAGCGCCGCGTACAAGACCGCCGCCTTCTCGCGGTTGCGCGCTTCGATCGCCGGAAGTCCGCCGACGCCGTCGATCCACGAAAGGACGTTGCGCACCATGTAGATCGCGAACGTGGGAGGCGTGTTGTAGAGCGAGTCGTTCTTCTCGTGCGTCGCGTAGCGAAAGATCACGGGGATGTCCGTGCGCGCCCCAGCGAGCAGGCTCTTCTTCACGAGCGCGATGAGCACGCCCGACGGGCCGAGGTTCTTCTGCGCGCCCGCGTAGATCATGTCGTAGCGAGAGACGTCGAACGGCTTCCACAGAAAGTCCGAGGACATGTCCGCGACGAGGGGACGCCCCTTGGGGTCGAGGTCCCAGTGCCACTGCGTTCCGTACAGCGTGTTGTTGCTCGTGACGTGCACGTACGCCGCGCTCGGGTCGATCGACACTTCGTCTTGCGTCGGGACGCGGGTGTACGTCCCGTCGCGCTTGGTCGTGCACGCCACGCGCGCAGATCCCACGCGCTGCGCTTCTTCCAGGGCCTTCTCGCTCCATCCTCCGGTGATCACGTAGTCCGCGGACTGTCCTGGCGAGAGGAAGTTCATCGGCACCTGCGCGAACTGCTGGCTCGCTCCGCCGGTGAGAAACAGCACCGCGTACTCGTCGGACACGCCGAGCAGCTTGCGTAGCAGCGAGATCGCCTCGCGGTGCACGGCCTCGTAGTCCTTGCCGCGGTGGGAGTGCTCCATGATGGACATCCCAGAGCCGTTGAAATCGAGGAGCTCGTCGCGCGCCCGCTCGAGGGCGGGCAGCGGGATCGCCGCGGGACCAGCGTTGAAATTGAGTGCGCGCTTCATCGGTGTTCGCGCGCGAATGTACCGCGAGTACCCATCGTTGCGCTTTCGGGTACATTGTTCGCGTGTTTTGCCCAGCGTGTGGGACGCAGCTCCCCGAGACTGCGAAGTTCTGCCTCGAGTGCGGCGTGAAGCTGTCGACCTTCGCCCCCGGCGTTCATCCCGAAACAGGAGGCAACCGCACGGCCCCGGTCGGCTCCCCAGCAGTCTCGAGCCAGACCGAAGCGCCCGCGTCATCCATCGCGTCGCCCCCCGCGCAAACAGCGCAAGCAGCGCAAGCAGCGTCTGCGCCGGGACGAGCGCCGTCTTTGCACGGCGCGCGCTCGTCGCAGCCCGCGGGCTCGACCGGGACGACCGGCGCGCCGATCGCGGGGCCAGCGGTGTTCGTCGATCCCGGCGACGACGCGGTGATCGTTCCGATGGCAGGGCCATCGAAGAAGTCGCTCGCGCTCGCCGGCGCAGGGATCGCGGTCGTGAGCCTGCTCGTCGGCGCTGTCGGCGCGTGGCGCGCGGTGAAGGCGAGCCGCCCGCAGACCACCACCGCGCCGCCGCTTCAATCCGAGTCGTCCGTCGCGTTGCTCGAGACGCCTCACTCGCTTCCGCACGCCGACCAGTCCTCGCAGCCCGCCACTGGGGGCGGACGCGGCGCTGGCGGCAGGCCGACGCAAGGCGGCGGCAACGGTGGCGGCGGCGGAAGCGGCGGAAGCGGCAGCGAAAATCCAGGCAACACGAATACTGGTGCTGCTCGTTCTGGCGCGGGCGCGGGCGGCAATGGCGGCGCGGGTTCTGCCGCGCAGGGCGGCGCCAGCGCGACTGCGGGAAGCGGGCCGAGTCGTACCAACGGCGGTTCGACCGCCAGCGCTGGATCCACCAGACCCACCGAAGGAAACAACAACGGTGCCGCGGCTGGCTCGGGCGGCACCACGGCGTCCGCTGGCAACACCGCAAGCGCAGGTGGCAGTGGCAGCAGTGGCAGCAGTGGCAGCAGTGCAGGCAGCGGCAGCGCTGGCAACATGGGGGGAGGCTCGGGCGAAATTGGCGGTTCGGCGGGCGTCGAGGGAACGGGGATGCGCGGTCCGCGCGCGCCTGCGTCGGGTGGCTTCGTCGAGGGAGACTCCACGGACGCGACCGGGACGCTCAGCCCATCGGCGTTTACCTTTGTGTATCGCCACTACCGCTCGCAGATCGCGAGCTGTCACTCGAGCGTCACGCGAGGCGGACAAGAGGTGAACGGCGTCCTTCGGCTCCGCGTTCGCATCGGAACGGACGGCCACGTCGTGCGCACGCGCGTCCTCGAGAACTCGACGCGCAACGAGGCCCTCGCGACATGTGTGCAGAATCAAGTGCGCTCGTGGCGCTATCCCCAGCCCGAGGGCGGCGAGGTCGAGGTCGACTATCCGTTCGGCTTCGGCAACTGACGGGCGCTGTAGACGTTGACGACGCGCGGCGGTAAAAAGCGCGCCGCATGAAGCTCGAAGACCTCAAGATCATCGTCACGGGTTCGGCCCGTGGCATGGGCCGTCACTTTTGCGTCCGCCTCGCTGAGGCCGGCGCGCAGGTCGCCGCGGGCGACGTCGACGAGGCGGGCCTCGCGTCGCTCGTCGAAGAGACCAAGGACTGCAAGGGCAAGGTCCACGTCCGCAAGCTCAACGTCGCGGACGAGGCCGAGATCGGCGCCTTCGTCGACTGGGCCAACACCGTGATGGGCGGCCTCAACGGCCTCATCAACAACGCCGGGATCCTCCGCGACGGACTTCTCGTGAAGAAGTCTCGCGAGACGGGCGAAGTCACCAAGCTCTCCAAGGACCAGTGGGACGCCGTCATCGGCGTCAACCTCACGGGCGCGACCCTGATGGTCCGCGACGTGGTCGCGAAGATGGCGAGCAGCAACCAGAAGCCTGGCGTGGTGGTCAACATCTCGTCGGTCGCGCGCCACGGCAACCGCGGTCAGTCCAACTACTCTGCGGCCAAGGCCGCGCTCGCGGCCAACACGTTCACGTGGGCTCGCGAGTTTGCGCCGCTGGGCGTGCGCGTGACGGCGATCGCTCCGGGCATGATCGAGACGCCGATGACGCAGGGGATGAACCAGAAGGCTCGCGACGCGCTCGTCGCGGCGATCCCGGTGGGCCGGATCGGCTTGCCCGAGGACATCTGGCTCGCGGTGCGGTTCTGCATCGAGTGCGACTACGTCAACGGCAGGACATACGACGTCGACGGCGGATTGACGATGTGATTCACCCGTCGCAGTCGCTGCCGACGCTGTCGATCGCGGACGCCGAAGCGATCGTCCGCGAGCCGGTCTTCTCGGTGACGCCCCTCGGACAAGGGGCTCGCTCGCGCGTCTACCGCGTCGAGACCGAAGAGGGCCTCGTGCGCGTCGTGCGACTGACCCGCGCTGGATCGGGGAGGATCGAGCGAGAGGCCTTCGTCGAGCGATCGCTCGAGTCGGCCGGATTGAAGAGCGCTGTCCCCGTCGTGACGTGCGCGCGGGTGACGCACGGGTCGCTCGCGCGCGAGTGCGACGTGGTGACGATGCGCGAGGTGAAGGGCGCTGCCCTGGCGACGGCCTTGCGCAGCGCGCTCGGGGCCGAACGCGAGGGGCTGTTCGAGCGCTTCGGCCGCGGGCTCTCTGCGATTCACGGCGTCGAGCTCTCGGGGTTCGGGCTGCTCGACGCTGGCGGAAAGGGCCCGTACGAGCGCTGGGCGCCGTGCTTCGAGGCGACCGCGCGCGCGGCGCTCGAAGAGCTGAGGGTCTCGCCGCTGTCCGAGCTCTACGGGCGCGCCGAAGAGCGGCTGCGTTCGCTGGTCGACGCGGCTTCGTTCGACGGGGCTCCGAGGCTCTTGCATGGCGACGCGCAGCCGATGAACGTGCTCGCGCAGCAAGGGGCCATCGTCGCGTGGCTCGATTGGGAATTCGCGAGCGGGGGCGACCCTCGGTACGAGCTCTCGTATGTCGAGACGGTCTTCGAGCGGGGCTGGGCGCCGTGGGCCGAAGACGACGAGCGGGCTCGATGGAGAGCGGCGTTCTACCGGGGATACGGCGGGGATCCCTTCGAGCACGACCTCGAGCGACTGCGCGCGTACGCGCTCGTCCACGCGCTGCGCTCGACCGAGTACTCGTCGGTGATGGCTCCGACGCTCGCGCCCGCGCTTCGAGAGGTCAGCATGCGCGAAATGCGCGTCCGGGTGCTCGGGCTCCTCGACGAGTGATCGGAGGGCACACGCGCGCTCCCCTCGACGAACGAGCGCCGTCGTCGCATACCGGAGGCGTTCGATGATCCAGCCGCTCACGGTCGATGGCGCAACGTTGCGCGTGCTCTCGTCGGTGGACGAGGTGTCCGCGAGCGAGTGGGACGCGCTGCACAGCGACGAAGACTCGCCCTTCGTCGAGCACACGTTTCTCTCGTGCCTCGAGCGATCGGGCTGCGCGACGCGAGAGCGGGGATGGACGCCTTCTCACCTCGTGTGGAGCAGGGGCGGCGAGGTCGTCCTCGCGATGCCTGCGTACGAGAAGAGCAACTCGGAGGGCGAGTTCGTGTTCGACTGGGGCTGGGCGGACGCGGCGATGCGCGCGGGGATCGAGTACTACCCGAAGCTCGTCGTGGCCGTTCCGTTTACGCCCGTGACGGGGCGGCGGCTCTTGCGGGCGTCAGGGCTGTCGCTCGACGACGCGGCGAAGCTCGCGCTCGCGGGGATTCGACAGGTCGTCTCGCAGCGCAAGCTCTCCTCTGCGCACGTGCTCTTCCCTCGCGCGGACGAGTGCGAAGCGCTCGAGCGCCAGGGCATGGCTCGTCGCGAGGGCGTGCAGTTTCATTGGAACAACGAGGGCTACCGCTCGTTCGACGATTTTCTCGCGCGATTTCAGGCGAAGAAACGCGCCGCGCTCAAGCGCGAACGCGCTCAAGTCGCCAAGGACGCGCTTCGAATCGAGACCCTCCGCGCAGACGCGCTCGACCCATCGATGGCGCCCGAGCTCTACCGGCTCTATCGAACGACGGTCGACAAGTTCAGCTGGGGACGCAGGTACCTCAACGAAGCGTTCTTTCGCGCGCTGCTCGAGCGCTGGCGGCATCGCGTCGAGTTTGTGCGCGCCGTCGACGACAAGGGCGCGGTGATCGCAGGTGCCTTCAACGCGACCCGCGGCGCGAGGCTCTACGGCCGCTACTGGGGAGCCTTCGAAGAGCGCCCGTTCTTGCACTTCAACGTCTGCTACTACCACTCGATCGACGACGCGATCGCCCGCGGACTCACGGTGTTCGAGCCGGGCGCGGGCGGCGAGCACAAGCTGGCGCGCGGCTTCGATCCGACATGCACCTACAGCGCTCATTGGATCGAAGACGAACGGCTGGATCGCGCGGTGAGGGCGTTTCTCGCGAGGGAGGTCGTCGCGGTGCGCGCCGCGGTCGAGCGCGAGCTCGCCGAGAGCCCGCTGCGACGAAAGGGCGCTGCGCAGGGCGAGGGGTAGCCGACGACGGAACCTCCAACCCCCGCGAGTGCTCGTGAGACACTGGGTGGTGATCGTGAGTCCATCGAGAACAACATGGCAGCACCGTGCGGCGTCCTGGGTGCTGCGCGCGGTCCTCGCGTGCTCGACAGTGTTGCTCGCTCCCACGCGGGCAGCGGCGCAATCCGCGCGGCGGGCGCCAGAGAGCAGCGACGATGCGACGCAGCAGTTTCGAGACGGCGTGCGCGCGTTGCAGGACAACCGCTTCGCCGACGCGGCGCGGATCTTCGAGTCGCTGCGTCGGGCGCAGTCGAGCGCCGCGACGCTGTTCAACCTCGCGACGGCGTATCGAGGGCTCGGTCGCGTCCGGGACGCGCTCGAGTGCCTCGATCACTACCTCGAGCTTCCTGTGGAGACCGGGGCGTTGCCCGCGGACGCGGTTCGACAAGAGATCGCCCGTCTTCGCGCGTCGCTCATCGTGTTGAACCTCGCGGTCGAGCGACCGACCGCCGGAGTGAGCGTCTCGATCGACGGAAGAGCGCAGATCGACGGACAACGCGCGTTCGAGCTCGACCCCGTGGCGCACATCATCGAGGTGGCTTCGACGGGGTACGGCTCGGCGCGCATCGAGGTGGACGGGACGCCAGGGCAGCGGATTTCCAGGACGATTTCGCTCGTGCCGATCGGTCCTCGCCTCGTGGTCGAAGCCGACGCGCCGGGCTCGCGCGTGCGCGTCGACGGCGCGGACCGAGGGAGGAGTCCGCTCGAGCTGGAGCTCGCTCCAGGGAGTCACTCGATCGTCGTCGATGCTGCGGGTTACGAGCGCACGAGCCGAGAGGTAGTCCTCGGTCCTTCGGGCGTGGTGCGGCTCTCGCTCTCGCTCTCGCGCTCGCGCTCGCTTTCGCGGGGGGCGCAGCCGTCGTCGAGACCCTGGCTCGTTCCTGTCATCGCGGGGACGGCGAGCGCGCTCGTCGTGGCCGCTGTCGTCACAGGGGTGATCCTCGCGGTCAACGCCGAGCCGCCCGTTGATGGGGCGTACTCGCTCGGCGTGCTGAGGGAGCCGACGCGATGACTCGAAGGATCGTCGCGCTGTCGTTTTCGTGCGCTGCGATGGCGCTCGCGTCCTGCGCTCGGCCGAATCCGACGCAGGTCGTCTTCGAGCTCACATCTCGAGCCCCACAATCGATCGAACGCGGAACGCTCGTCGTCTCTCGTCAGGGCGCGACCGACAGCTTCGGCCCGCCGATCGCGGTCGATGCGCTCGACGCTCAGCTGCTCGTTCGTCTGTCGCGCGTCGACGACCCCGCGCCGCTCGTCTTTACGTACACAGGAACGGCGGTGTCGAATCGACCCATTCGCCAGCGGGCTCGCGTGCGCTTCATCCGCGAACAGACCGTGTTCGCGTCGATGTCGATCGACCCCGATTGCACGACGGAGCGCGAAGCAGCGTGCGCGGCCATGGGCGACTTGACCTGCGGCGCGGGCGCGTCGTGCGTCGCGATCGATGTTCCTGTGCGCGAGCGACTGCCAGACGGCGGATTCGCGCCGCTCGATGCGACGGTGGACGCACAAGTTGATGCGACGGTGGACGCGCAAGTGGATGCGACGGTGGACGCGCAAGTGGATGCGACCGTTGACGGCTCGATGGACGCGGACAGCGGCGACGTGAGGTCGGATCGGCCCATCGATTCGCGGGACGACGTCGTCACCAATCCTCCCTTGGACGTCGTCGACGCGAGGGTCGACGTGGTCGACGCATCGGACAGCGGCGCGCTTCCGCCTCCGCGCTTGATCGCGCCGATATCGACCAGCGTGGTCATGACGCGGACGCCTCGCTTTCAGTTCACGCCTTCGCCGGGAGTGGTCACACACACAATCGAGTTCTGCTCGGATCGATCGTGCTCGACGGTCCTCTCGCAGGTGCTGATCGGCATGGTGTCGTTCACTCCTACCGTGCCGCTCGGTCCGGGCTGGGTGTTCTGGCGCATGCGCTCGAGGATCGGCGCCGTCGTCGGCCCGCCGTCGCCAGTGTGGCAGGTGTACGTCCCCAACGGGCTCATCTCGAGTCGAGCGACGACGCACGGCGGGACGATCGATCTCGACGGCGACGGGCTGTCCGAGCTCGTCAGCGGAGCTTTTCGCGCTTCCGGTGTGGCAGGCACCGAAGCGGGGCTGTTTCGGTTCATGTATGGCCATCGCAGCGGGGACACGAGGCGCTTCGGCAGCGTCGTTGGGACGCAAGCGCGAGGTCACCTCGGAATCGCGATCGCCTCTGCGGGCGACGTCAACGGTGACGGCTACGGTGACTTGATTGTTGGTGCTGATAATGAAGGCGCGTCGGACGCCGGGCGAGCGCATTTGTTCTTCGGCGGACCGACGGGCATTCGACTGACCTCCGATCGGACTCTCGTCGGGCCGGTAGCCGGCGGTCGATTCGGCGCCGCGGTCGCTGGGCTCGGTGACGTCAACAGCGACGGCTACGGCGACGTCGCGATCGGCGCTCCAGGAAACGCGACGCGAGCAGGGCTCGTGTACCTCGTCTTCGGCGGTCCGTTCCTCGCGCTGCACGGCACGACGATCTCTTCGACGCGCGTGGGCGACGGCTTCGGCTCGGCCCTCAGCGCGGGAGACACAAACGGCGATGGCTTTGCTGAGCTCGCGATCGGCGCTCCTGGCGCGGCGAACGGAGCGATGACCAACGCAGGCGCAGTCGAGTTGCATCGATACAACGTGGGGACGAGCCGCTTCGAACCGATCACGGCGCTCGCTGGCAGCGAGGCAAACGCGCAGTTCGGCACGAGCGTCGCGCTCAACGGAGACCTCAGCGGAGACGGCCTCGCGGATCTCATCGCGTCGGCGCCTGGTCTCAGTGCTGGGGCGGGAGGCGTCGCGGTGCACCTGGGTCGCACGACGCCCGGCGTCGACGCGATGCCGTTCTTCACGAACGCCGGAGCGAGCGGTGATGGCCTCGGCAACTCGGTGACGCACCTCGGCGATCTCACTGGCGACGGGATCGGTGACTTCGCAGCGGGGGCTTGGACGGCGTCGTCCAACAACGGTCGTTGGATCGTCTACGCCGGCTCGAACACGACGCGCCCGACGGTGTGGTTCACGAGAAACAGCGCCAGCGCGGTGCAGATGGGCTCGCGCGTCGGTGGTGTCGGCGATTTCAACGGTGACAATCTGGCGGACCTTGCCTTCTCGGCGTGGCTCGGCGGAGGATCCGGTAGCGTGAGCAACGGCGGGTTCGTCAGGATGTTTTTCGGCACCACCACGCCGCCGATGGGCGCTCCCGTCGAAGTAACGCTCCTCTCGGGAACTGTCGCCAACGAGCTGCTCGGCGTCGACCTCGTGGGACGATAGACTTCACAAGAGAGGCAAATGGGGCTCTTCACCGAACGCCTAGGCCGCTACGAGCTCATCTCGCCGATCGGTGAGGGCGGGATGGGCACCGTGTATCGCGTGCACGATCGGCTCGGCGGTCGATACGCGCTGAAGCGAATCCGGTATCGGCCTGGCTACCGCCAGCGCAGCTCGTCCGACCACAAGCTCTCTGTCACCGCGCCGATGGGCCCCGACGAAGCGGGCGAGAGCGATGTGACCCCGGCGGCGATCGACGGCGGCGCGCGGCGAACCGAGAGCCAGCGCGCGGCGTCGCTCGATCAGCACACCGTGACTTCCGAGCAAGAGCACTTGTCCGAGGATGGCATCGACGATCGAGAGATCGTCTCGTGGCGAATGCAGCTCGCGCGCGAGTTTCGGCTGCTCGCCTCGCTGCGACACCCCAACATCGTGTCGGTCGTTGATTTCGGCTTCGATGACAGGCTCGATCCATACTTCACGATGGAGTTGCTCGAGTCGGCGACGACCATCGCCGAGGCCGCCCGCGAACTGCCGATCGTCTCGCGCGTACGGCTCGTGCAGCAGATGCTGCTCGCGTTGTCGTACCTGCATCGCAACGGGGTGTTTCACGCAGACCTCAAGCCCGGCAACGTGCTCGTCGTCGACGGGCGCGTGAAGGTCCTCGACTTCGGCATCTCGACGCTCCGTGACTACTCGCCGGGCACCCCCAGAATCTGGGGCGGAACGCTGGCGTACATGGCGCCAGAGCTGCTCGCCGCGGCGTCCCCGACGGCTGCGTCCGACCTCTATGCGGTCGGGGTGATCCTCTTCGAGCTCCTCACGAATCGATCCCCGTTCGATCGCACGAGCTCCGCGGCCCTCACGTACGACGTGATGGTCAAGCGGCCGGACTGCTCGGAGATCGACGAGCGGTTCGCGCCCATCGTGGCGCGGCTGCTCGAGAAAGAGCCCGAGGCGCGCTTTGCGTCGTCTCACGAGCTCTCGCTCGCGCTCGATCGCGCGATCGAAGCGTCGGAGTCGCCCGAGTCGCGCTCGACACCGGAGATCGAAGCCCCCCTGGACGCGCTGTCCGTCGCGAGCCGCGAGAGCCTCTTGCGCTCGGCTCGGCTCGTCGGTCGCGAGTCGATCCTCGAAGAGCTCGATCGCGCGATCGACCGTACGATCGAAGGTCACGGCAGCGGACTGCTGCTCGGCGGAGAGAGCGGCGTCGGCAAGTCACGGCTCCTCGACGAGCTGCGCGTGCGCGCGATGGTTCGAGGCGCCACGGTGATCGTCGGGCAGGAGATCAGCGAAGGAGGCGAGCCCTACCGCGGGTTTCGCACGGCGTTGCGCGTGCTCGCGACGGTGGTGGAGCTCACCGATGACGAGGCCTCCGTCTTCGCGGAGCTCGTCTCGGACCTCTCTTCGATCCTCGGGCGTCCCGTGGCGAGCGCCCCGGTTCTCGACGCCGAGACGACGCATGTGCGGCTGCTCTCGACCGTCGAGCAGGTGTTGCGAAGGCTCGAGCGGCCCGTCGTGCTCGTGATCGAGGACCTGCACTGGGCCGGAGACGAGACGGTCAAGCTGCTCTCGCGCGTCGTTCGCGTCGCCGCGGACCGTCCGCTTCTGGCCGTCGCGAGCTATCGAGACGACGAGCGCCCCGCGTTGGCACGGGAGCTGTCGTCGATGCGATCCGTGGCGATTCCCAGGTTGAAGCGCGAGGCGATCGAGGCGCTCGCGCGCTCGATGGTGGGGCCGAGCAACGTGAGCGACGCGCTCGTCCGCTTGCTCGAGCGAGAGACCGAGGGAAATCCGTTGTTCGTCGTCGAAGCGATGCGCTCGCTCACCGCGCTGGCTGGCGACCTCGAGCGCGTGGGTTCGACGCCGCTGCCCGCGCGCGTCGCGCTCGGAGGAGTGCGGGCGCTCCTCGGTCGGCGGCTCGAGCGGCTGTCTGCCTCGGCGCTCGCGCTGGTCGCCCGCGCCGCGGTCATCGGCCGCGCGATCGATCGCGCGCTGCTCGAGCAAATCGCGGGCGATCTGCAAATCGACCGGTGGATCGAGGAGTGCTCAGCGGCGGCGGTGCTCGAGTTCTGCGACGGGAGCTTTCGGTTCGCGCACGACAAGCTCCGCGAGACCGCGGTCGCGACGCTCGACCGCGACGAGCTGACATCCGTTCATCGCGCGGTCGCAGCGGCGATCGAAGCGGTGTACGCCGCGGACCTCGCGCCTCGCTATGCGCAGCTCGCGCACCATTGGACGCAAGGCGGCGAGCGTCGGCGAGCGGTGCGCTACCACGACCTCGCGGGGCGACAAGCGCTCGACGCGTACGCCAACGAGTCCGCGGTCGAGCACTTCTCCAAGGCCATCGAGCTCGACGATGCGCTGCGAGGGCCGCTGGCGATCGACGTTCAGCGGGCCCGTTGGCACAGGCACCTCGCCGAAGGACTGTACTCGCTCGTGCGTCACGCCGAGGCGCTCGAGCACTATCGCAAGTCGATCGAGCTCTGCGGATTCTCTCCGCCGAACCCGGGGCTGGCGACGCTCGAGGAGGTGTTCGGTCACATCGTCGGGCGCTTCGCGCTGGCCGCGCCTCGGCCGGACCCCGCCCTGCGCGAGCGCTGCATCGAAGCGATGCGCGCCGCGGACAACCTCCAAGTGGTAGCGCTCTGGCTCGGCGATCGCGCGACGCTCGCGCACGCGGTGTTCGAGGCTGCCAACATCGCCCGACTCGCGGGCTCGTCGCCCGAGTCTGCGTACGCCATCTCGATGGTGGGCTACCTCGCGGCGATCGCAGGGCTGCGCTCGATCGCGCTCAGAGACCTGCATCGAGCGGTCGAAATGGCAGAGCGCGAAGGCGCACCGTTGCAGCGGTGCAGCACGGCGATCACCCTCGGAATGACGCTCTCGCTGCTCGGCAACCTCCGCGAAGCGCACGCCCCGCTCGAGCGCGCAGACGTCCTCGCGCGCGAGATGGGCGCAGGGCTCTGGAAGCACAGGGCGCGGTTCGTGCGCGCCGAGCCGCTGCTCTTCGAGGGGGCCTACGAAGAGGCCGCGCGGCTCTTCGACGAGGTGCGCCCGCTGGCAGCCGACGTCGAGCCGCCCGTCGTGGGCTTCGCGCAGTGCGTTCGCGCGCTCGCGGTGCATCGCCTCGGCGACCGCGCCTCGGCACGCGCGCTCTTGTACGGCGCCGATGGCCTCGCAGCGGTCCGGCCGAAGGGCACCAGGCTGCAGGTCTGCACGTCGCTCGCTGGCGCGATCGAGCTGCACGTCGCCGAGGGCGAGCTCGACGCTGCGCTCGCGCTCGCGGAGGAGGGGCTCTCGCTCTCGAGTCAGGGCGAGGACACCTACTCGTTTGCCATTGGCCATCTCGGTCATGCGGCGACGGCGCTGGCGTTTCTCTCGTTGTGGAGGCGATCGATCGAGCGCCGTGACCGCGACGCGGCGACCTACCGCGCCAAGGCCAGGATCGCCTGCGATCGACTGCGAAAGGCGAGCCGGCTGTTTCCCTGCGCCGAGCCTGTGTACCTTTTGCGCGAAGGAAGCTTTCAGAAGCTCGACGCACGAGCCCGCCGCGCCAGAGCGCTCTTCGAGCGCGCGTACGCTCGCGCCGACGCGATGGAGGCCGCCTACGACGCAGGCTGCGCCGCGCACGAGCGCGCCTTGCTAGGCGACGAGGGAGGGGTCTGGCGCGCGCGGTCCGAGCGAGCCTTCGCGTCCCGTGGGATCCCTGCCGTTGTGCCGTGAGCTGCGTGCTTGCGACGGACGTCAGCGACGATCGCCGCGCGGGCGCGGGGCGGGCGGGCGTCGATCGATGTCGACCTTGACCTTGCGGCCGCGGATCACGGTGCGACGAAGCGCCTCCATCACTTGCGTGACGAGCGTCCGCTCGACCTCGACAAACGAGTGACGCTCGCCGATCGAGATGTGGCCGATGGATCGGGCGCTGAGCCCTGCCTCGTTGGCGATCGCTCCGACGAGGTCGCCCGGGCGAAGGCCGGCTTCGTGTCCGACGCTGACGTAGAGGTTGACCATCTCGGCGTCCGACGGGCGATCGCCGCGGTCGTCGCGACGCGGGCGGTCGCGGGGCTCTGCGCGCTCGCTGGGGCCGCGAAAGTCGTCGCGCGGTCCCATCGGGCGGCCGCGATCGGGCCTCATCGGACCGGCGCCCCTCGGGCCGCGGTCCTGTCCCGGAGGCGGCGGAACAAAGGACGGAATCTCGCGCTGCTCTTCGTCCGCGGGATGAATATGTGTGTGCAGCGCGGCGATCGCGGCGGTCGCCACGTCCACGAGCTCGGCGCTCGTGGCGAGCTCTGCGACGAGCGATCGAAACCCGTCGAGGTCCTCGCGCCCGAGCGCCTCTTCGACGATGGACTTCGTCTGCGCGCGCTGCTTGGTGCGCAGGTCGTTGAGCGACGGGAGCTGCTCGATGCTGATCTTCTGCCCGACCGCGCGCTCGAACGAGCGCAGATAGCCGATCTCTCGCGGCTCGACGAGGGTGATCGCGACGCCCTCGCGCCCGGCGCGGCCCGTGCGACCGACGCGGTGCACGTAGGGCTCGGGGGCCGGCGGAAGATCGTAGTTGATTACGTGGGTGAGGCCCTCGACGTCCAACCCTCGCGCGGCGACGTCCGTCGCCAGGAGCAGCTCGAGCTCGCCCGAGCGAAAGCGACGAAGGACCCTCTCCCGCTGCTCTTGCGAGAGGCCGCCGTGCAGGCCTTCGGCGGACATTCCGCGGGCAGAGAGCGAATCCGCGAGGCGATCGACCTCGAGGCGCGTCCTGCAAAACACCAGGGCGCTCTGCGGCTCTTCGACGTCGAGCACGCGAATGAGCGCCGCCTCTTTGAGCGCGCGCGGAACGGCGTACGCCACCTGCTTGACCCTCGGCACATCGCCGGTCGGCTTCTCGTCGACCACGCTGATCCGCTCGGGGTTCTTCAGGTGGCTCGTGGCGATCTTCGCGATCCTGGGAGGCAGCGTCGCCGAGAAGAGCGCCGTCTGCCGCTCGGCGGGCAGCGCGGCGAGCAGCTCGTCGAGCTCGTCGGCGAAGCCCATGTCCAGCATCTCGTCCGCTTCGTCGAGCACCACGCACTGCACGCGGCTGAGCTCGAGCGAGCCCCTGCGCAAGTGATCAAGCGCTCGGCCGGGGGTGGCCACGACGACGTCTACGCCACGCTCGAGGCGCCGCAGCTGGCGCAGCATGTCCGCGCCGCCGTAGACGGGCAACACGACGGTCCCGAGGCCCTTGCCGTAGCGGTGAATGGCCTCGGCGACCTGCATGGCGAGCTCGCGGGTGGGCACGACCACCAGCGCCCGCGTCGTGCGCGGCGCGAGGTTCGAGGCGCCGAGGCGCTGCAGCATCGGCAGCGAGAAAGCCGCTGTTTTTCCTGTTCCTGTGGCGGCGCGGGCCAGGGCGTCGCGGCCGGACAGCAACACCGGGATCGCCTCGCGCTGCACCGGCGTCGGCTCTTCGTAGCCGAGCGCCGCCAGCGCCGTCAGCAGCTCGGCTCGAAGCCCCAGTCGCTCGAAGCCCTGCGCCGTCGCCGCGGCGGGCGCGCTCTCATCGGTCACGTTCGCGTCAGTCATGTCATTCGCCATAGGAAGTGCGCGGTTGTCTCTCGCCCGCGCTCGATTGTCCAACAGCAACCCGTGGCACAATCTGCGCGATGGCTCGCGACGGCACGGTTGTTCGGTGGCGTTTGGCGATTTGGGAGCTCGCTCGGGGCGCGGGAAACAGCGCGCTCCAGCGCCTCGAATGGCAGCTCCGGCTGATGAGCCTCGTCGCGGCCATGCGGGGGACCGCCTTGATCGGCTGGTTCGGCGGCGATCCCTCGATTCCCAGGGCCCTTCGCGCGTCGAGCGTACTCGTCAGCGTCGCTTTCATCTTTGTCGCCTGGTCCAGCGCGGCTCGCCTCCGAGCGCGAAGCGCGATGGTTGGCGCGTTCGAGGGCGACCCCGAGTTCGTCGGCGGACACCTCCCGCTCGTCACGTTTCGAAGCTCCTTTTGCAACCCAGACGACTGGACTGCGCCGGTGCGGCTCAGCGTGCTCAATCTGCTCGTGGGTCTACCGGCGGCGACGGCGGCCAACGACATCAACCGCATCGTGCTCTGGGCCATCTCGTGGACCTACGTCCTCGGCGCGCTCGCGTTTGACCATCGCGCGGTTCGAGCCGTCTACACGCTGGGTCCGGTTCGCGTACGCGCATTCCTTCGGCTCATTTCGCGCCCTGTCGAAGACCCCAAATCACTCATCATCTTGCCGCTGGAGCTTCGTTGCGTCGAAGGCGTGGTCCTCGAGTCCGCGAGGCTCGTGTGCCTCTACCGCGATGGCAATGGTCGACTCGACCGCAACTCTCCGCGATGGACCGCGAATCTCTCGCAGCTCTCTGGCTCCGAGCGCATCCGCGGTCAGGTGACCCTGTCGCGCTGGCAGTTCGACGACGTCGCTCGCCGTCCCGACGCTGTCTTCTATCTCGATTTCGTGCTCACAGAGCGGGTCGCGATCGGCTCTCCGCCGTCCGTTGAGCGGCAGCGCGCGAGCTACCTCGTCCCTGTCGAGTGGTGAGCTCGTTGGCCGCGCCGAGCGCGTGCGCTATCCTCTGCGCGTATGAGCAGCGAGCCTGCAAACGGGCGATGGACTGAGGAGGCGGATGCTTCTGAAATCATCGGCCCCGACATCTCGACGCTCGTCACGGAGGATGGGGCGCCGGTGGACAACGTGTACTCCGAGAGGCAGATGAGGCTGCTCGTCGAGCCGCTCTATGCAGGCTGGGGAGGCCCGCCGCCAGACGAAGACGGCAACCCACGGTCCTTCTTCGCCGCAGCCAACGTCGGCGTCTTCGCGGTCGCCAAGAACAACCCCCTCGTTCCTGACGTGCTCGTGAGCGTCGACGTCGCTCCGCCGGTGAATGTGCACGACAAGGAGCACCGCAGTTACTTCGTGTGGGAGTACGGCAAGGTTCCCGACGTCGTCATCGAGGTCGTGTCCAACAAGCAGGGCGGCGAGCTCACCGATCGCAAGCGCGGGTACGCGAAGATGCGCGTTCCTGTGTACGTCGTATGGGACCCCGAGCGATTGGTCGCCGATGACGAGCTCACGGTGTTCGAGCTGGCGGGCAGCGTGTATCGCCGCAGCGAGCACAGCGTCGTCGAGTCGCTCGCGCTCGAGCTCTATCCCTGGAGCGGCTCGTTCGAGGGCGTCGACGCACGTTGGTTGCGTTGGCGCGATCGTCGCGCCGAGTGGCTCCTCACCGGCGCCGAGCGCGCCCGCGCCGAACACGCTCGCGCCGAGAGGCTCGCCGCGAAGCTGCGCGCGATGGGGATCGACCCCGACGCGCAGTGAGCGCGGGATAGCGCTAAGACCCCTGCAAAAATGCTCGCAGTTCGCCGTACACGTCCGGGTGATTCTGCAGCTCGTGGTGCATGATCGCGCCGAAGCGTCGCGTCTCGATCGCGAACGTCCGCTCGCGCTCGCTCGTCGCCTCCGCGCTCGGAACGCGCACCAGCAAATCCCCGATGATCTTGCCCATCGGATGCTCTGGGTCGCTCGTCACCGTGGCCGATACGAAGCAGTACGAAACCCCGTCGAGCAGCGCGAACCCCTCGCGGTCCGCGCGCGTGTCTCGCAAGAGCTCGTCGGGGTCGCGCCCCTCCCAGTCTTCGTCGAGCACGTTGCCGAAGCGAAGGTCTTTGATCCCTGCGCTTCGGCCTTGAAGAATCCTCCCGGGGATCTTCGTCGCCGGCCAGTCCACCGCGAGCAGCGCCGCCGTCAGCACGTTTCCGACCTTTTCGAGGGGCGCTCCGTGGTGCGGGCTCCCCAGGCTCGCGACGTGCGTGAGCTTCGCTCGCCACGAGAGGTCCTGACCGTCCGCGATGGTGGTCGCGCTGCGACACACGAGTCCGCCCATGCTGTGCCCCACGAGGACCACCTGGGTCACGGGCACAGGCCACCCTCGCACCAGCGCGTCGAGCGCATCGGCCAGCGCGCGTCCGTTGATCGAGATGTGCCTGCCCGAGTTGTACCGCGCGAAGATGGGCGTAAACCCGAGGTCGCGCTCGAGCAGCACGCCGAAGTTCACGTCGGGCGCGCCGTGGTAGCGCTCGGACTCGAGGCAGAAGCTCCACTCCGTCGCGCACAGGCCGTGCACCAGCAAGACAATCTTGTCCGTCGCCTGAGGAACGGCTTCGCGCACGGAGTCCGCGTCGATCGTCCCGTCTTCGCGATGGACGAAGCGCTCTTTCGAGCGCAGCGCCATGCCGAGCGACAGCGCGTTGCCCTGGGCCTCGAGCGTGTCGCCGATGACGCCGTTGAGCGCGCCGAGCGCGGCGTCGCCCACCCACGAGAGCGACTTCATCTGATCGGAGCGAAGCGCCACGGGACGCTCGGGCTCGGTGCTGGGGTCGACCTCGGCCGCGCGCGTGGCGACGTTGATCCCGAGGTCGGTCACCGTCTGCACCGTGCGATTGACGACGCGCACCGACGCCAGCACGCCGTTGGTGATCGTTCGACGCACGTCGTCGACCGCGTGCGCGGGCTCTCGAACCGGCTCGACGTTGTCGAGCACCGTCATCACCGCGCGCGAGACCGACTCGTGTCCCTCTTCGATGAGGCGCGTCGTGTGGTCGACCGCGTCGTGAACGAGCGCCTTGAGCCCCAGCAGACGACGGATCGTTGACATCGCGTGCGAGAGGGTAGCGCATCGATCGTCCTGCGTATGGTGGAGTACACTTCGTCGTCGATGCACAGCTTCTCTCGACGCCGCGCGATCGGCGCGCTGTTCGTCTCGAGCACGATGATCGCGTGCAAGAGCCGCGCTTCGAGCGCCCAGCGATGCGCCCTCTGTGGAATGAGGGTCGCGCCCGACTCGCGCTTTCGCGCAGGCGCGACGAAGGACGGCCGCGCGCTGTCGTTCGACGCTCCGCGCTGCTTGTTTCAGTATCGATCGACGGCAGCCGGGCGAGGGTTGAGCGATCCGTGGGTCATCGAGCACTACGGTCCGGGCGAGCTGCGGACGCCCGCGCGCGCGGTGCGCTACGTGCGAGCGAGCGACGTGCGCGGACCGATGGGGCCCGACCTCGTCCCGGTCGCGCCCGGCTCGGTCGATCGATTTCGTAGAGATCACGGAGGGTTGCCGGCGCTCGAGTTCGACGCGGTGACCGACGAAATCGTGCGAGGGTTGTGAGCGACGGCGCGTCAGCGTGCGGCATCACACCGGGTCGGAGCAGTTGAGCAATGTTCGAAGGATTCGCTCGTGTGTGGTCGGTCGTCGCGCTCTCTGAAGAGCTCGGTCGCGCAAAGCCGCTCGGGATCGAGCTGGCGGGCACGCCCGTCGTGCTCTTTCGAGACAAAGAAGGGCGCGCGCGCGCGCTCGTCGATCGCTGCCCGCACCGCGGCGTCAAGCTCTCGCTCGGAAAGGTGACCGACGGCTGCGTCGAGTGCCCCTTTCACGGGTGGAAGCTCGACGGCGAAGGTCACGTCTGCCACGTCCCGTGGAACCCGGACGCCAAGCTCGCGACGCTCTCTGGGCTGGCGCTTCCGACCCGCGAAATCGCAGGGCAAATCTTTGTGTACACCGACCCGTTCGAGGCTCCGTCGCAAGAGCCCATGGTCGACGAGCGGCTGCTCGCGCCGGGCGTTCGCGTCTCGGGGTTCTCGATCGTGTGGGAGACGCACTGGTCCCGCGCGATGGAGAACATGCTCGACTGGCCGCACCTGCCGTACGTCCATCGCAACACGATCGGCCGCGGGATGCGCGACGCGAGCGCCTCTGCGCGCATGGACATCACGTGCGACGATCGCCCGTGGGGCTTTCACTCGCACGTCGCGATCGACGGCAAACCGCAAGAAGGCTCGCTCGACCTTCGATGGCCCAACCAGATGAACCTCGACCTCTCGGGCAAAGGTCGCTTCATCTTGAATTTTGTCACATGCATTCCTGTCGACGCGCGTCGCACCCGGATGCTCGTCGCGATGGGCCGCGACTTTCTGACTCCATCGTGGCTCGACTGGGTGTTCAACGTCGCGAACCGAAAGATCGCCGGCGAGGACAAGCTCGTCGTCGAATCGTCGTTTCCCGTGGAGATTCCCGCGGCGAGCGAGGAGCAGTCCGCGCGCACGGACAAGCCCACGCTGCTCTTTCGCAAGCGATACTTCGCCGAGCTCGCTGGGTCGCGCGCGGGCGAGTCCGAGCCGAGCGAGCGCCGTCGCGCGTTGCCCGTGCTCTGAGCTCAGCGATGAACGCGCCGCGATCGAGCGGCCCTGCCTCAGAGGCACGGCGACGCGTCTTGGCTGCGAGCCAGTGCTCGAGCTGGAGCTTTGCGCTGGCGCTCTCGAGCTTGTCGGCAACGAGGTCGACCTCGCATGCTACGGACATACGCTCAGAAAGTTGACCTGCCAATCGTCGCACGGACGTGACGAGCAACACGCGATACCGGCGAAGCAGTCCGCGCAATTGCCCGCACGGCACGCCATGGGTACGGGCTCGCACGAGAATCTCCTTGTCGGTGTTGGCGGAGGTGACAAACGAATCGCGCAGAACTCCGTGTCACGGTGGCAATTCAGTCGATCGCCGCATTGGAACGTCGGCGTCGGCCGCAACATCCCCATCGCGTCGCGACACGCCCATCCAGTGGGTTCGCACGTGCAGTCTCCCGCTGGAGGATCGCCGTAGCAGGCGCACAGCGACAAAGGGGCGTTGTTCGTAAGAGCGTCCACATGGCTCAATTCCGGTCAGAACGGCGCAGGCGTCGAGGGAGCGGGGGCTCGGGCATGACGGCGACGAGG
>LNFM01020988.1_pt1 | contig 25800 bp, 23 predicted proteins | sample 596031 | NCBI WGS metagenome assembly LNFM01 (sample SAMN04254537, study PRJNA301005) | activated carbon metagenome | isolation source: dual media filters at the Ann Arbor, Michigan drinking water treatment plant | place: USA: Ann Arbor | reverse complement strand
GAAAAACCGCGAACCACGGTGACCTTGGGCGCGGAGAGCAGCGCCGTGACGATCGGATAGGTAATTTGATCTTCGACCAGATCCGGCGAGCGCCCCGGCCACGTGGTATAGACGATGACCTGCGTGTCGGAGATATCGGGCAGTGCGTCGATCGGTGTCTGCCACATGGCCCAGAGCCCCACGGCAGACAACGAGAAGACGAGCAGGAAGACGATGAAACGGTGTCTTGCACTGTATTCGATAATCCGTTCAACCATGATTGGTCACTCACTCATCTTCATGCCGGGCATTCCGCCCATACTCTCGACGACCGACTTCAGCCGGCTTTCGCTGTCGATTAAGAAGTTGGCCGAGGTGACGATATGCTCACCTTCTTTCAGGCCCGTCAGCACTTCCGACCACTCGCCGGTCTTGACGCCGGTTTTGATCAGACGCGGCTCGAGCTTCCCGCCGCCCAGATGGAGAAAGACGACTTGCTTCTGGCCGGACTCGATGATGGCTTCTTGCGGGATCGCCAGACGAGTGCCCAACTTTACCTCTAACTCCACGTTGGCATACATGTCCGGTTTCAGCTTCTCGTCAGTATTGTCGAGCTCAAACCGCACCTTGGCCGTCCGGGTCTTCGGGTCCAAGGTGGGATAGACGAAGTTCAGACGGCCGGTCAGGACTGTGCTCGGATCATAGGAGAGGGTGACGGCGGCTTTTTGCCCGGCTTTCACAAACGAGAGTTCATATTCATAGATGTCCGCGAGGATCCAGACACGCGAAAGGTTTGCGATCGTGTAGAGTTCCTGGCCAGGATCCACATGGGCGCCCGCGACCGCTTCTTTCTTGATGACCGTGCCGGTGATGGGTGAATGGATCGGGAGCGTCTTCAGTACCTTGCCGGTCTTTTCGAGTTCGCGGATGTGAGAATCCGTGATATCCCACAGTTCAAAACGACGCCTGGTTGCTTCGAGTAGATCCTGTGAGCCCCGAGCCACTTCCGGGAATTCGCTCTCACCCAGTTGTGTGCGGCCTTGTAACGCGAGGAGATATTCCTCCTGACTGGCCACCAAATCAGGGCCGTAGATCGTGAAGAGCGCTTGCCCTTTCTTCACATGATCCCCGAGTGCGCTGACGAACAGCTCTTCGATCCACCCGTGAAACTTGATGGTAACCTTGGCAAGCTGGCGCTCATCCACCGCCACGCGTCCCACGGTTCGGATGGTTTTCTCTAAGGGACGGCGGGTCACTTGCCCGTACTTCACTCCGATCGTTTGCAGCCGTTCCGGCGGGATGGTCACGATACCGGGAACGTTTTTCGGCTCGCGGGCGGACTCGGTTCCGACGGATTGTTTCGCCGGAGCCGGTTTCTTCGCATCCTTCTTGTTCATTCCCGGCATCTCCATGCCGGCCATGTCGTCCTGTTTGGAATCAGCTGGCAGGAGGATCGCCGGAGGCAACATCAGCCACGCGACGCCAGCCGCCAGGAACATGAGGAGCACGCTGGCCCTGATGAAACTGCGGCGGCTCATGATCCCGGTTTCCTTTCTGACCCCTCCAACGGCCCACCGGTGACGGCCTCGAGGCGGGCCCGCGCTTTCTCGTGATTGACGATCTCGCTGTGCAATTCAAGTTGACTGTCCTGCAGAATCAAGAGACTGTTGAGCAGCGTCAGAAAGTCCACTTTGCCGACGGCATATCCCGCTTGAGCCGCCTGCAAGCCGAGCGTCGCCTGGGGAATAATGGCGTCGCGCAGAATCGTGATCAGCCGTTCGGCTCGCTGCGCTTGGACGAAGCCGTCCTTGACTTGAAACAACAGATCCTGTCTGGCGGCGGCAAAGTCTTCGCGGGCGCCTTCGAGATTTGCCACGGCCTCGTGCACGCCTTGCTTCTGTTTCGATTGATAGAATAGCGGAATCTTGATGCCCACCATGATCTGATACCCGTTATCATTGATCTTGTCGTTGCGGATCCCCAGGGCTGTCACATCGAAGTCAGGATAGTACTGTCGCTTGGCGAGTAAGACGGACTGTTCTGAGCGATCGATGCTTTTTACCGTCGCGAGCAGCGCGGGCGAGAATTCGTTCGCCCGCCTGTTGAGTTCTTGGAGTGGGAGCGTCAGGAGGATGCTGTGCGTTTCTTCCGGAGTACCCAAAGGGCCGTCCGGTGGGCGATTCAGGATCCGATTGATCGCGGCGTGAAGGCTCTCCTTCTGCTGGTCGAGGACGGCCAGCCGATCCAGGACACGTGAAATTTCGACTTGGGCGCGGAATACATCCTGCTGGGCGGCTTGTCCCACGCTGTACCGGGCTTTGGCTGTCTTCTCGAATTGCGTCAGAAGCGCCTTGTTCCTCTCCACGACGTCGATGCTCTTATGGACGAAGTGCAGGTCGTAATAGACCTGTTTGAGCGCGGCAACCAGCCTCAGACGGGTGGCAAGAAACTCTTGCTCCAACCGATCCGCCTCTCTTTGCGCGACTTCCCCCTTGAGCGTGAGCTTGCCCGGAAACGGGATGTCCTGCCCAAATCCATACATGGCCCCTTCCACCACCGGCGGCACCATCGGCATGCGTTGATAGCCCAGCTGGAGGCGAGGATCCGGCAAGGTCTGTACTTGTGGCACAACCGCCTTGGCGGATTCCCAGCGTTGAAACGCCGCTTTGATCTCAGGATTGGCAGTATCGAGTTCTCGAATAAGACCGGAAAGATCCAAGCGGGGTTCGGCCGTTTCGTCGGCCGCGCCGACCGGCCTGGGCAGAAGCAGGAGCGTCAGCGCGATTAGCCACGCAGCCCGTACTCGCGAGAATGAAAGAGAGATAGGAGTTTGTCTCACGGCACACCTCCGTCGGTAAAAGACACCACCGTCCGCTCAGCGCCAGCCGCCAAGCAGGGGACGACGATATTGGAGGTGGAGGATCAGATTCGAAGGACCGAGGAAGAGCTTATGGAGAGAGGAACAAGTGAATAGGCGTTGCTCCAAGACTCACTCATCTCAAGAGAGACAGCGGCGGGAACTTCGGCACGACTGACCAGAGACAGAACAGGATCAGCAACCACGACCATACTGGTCTTTATCTGACGCTCAGGCGACGCGGTGAGCGACGGCGGGCACATGATGGTCCCGTCCATTGGACAGGCCGCGTGACTCAGTTCCCCAGCCATCTGCGGCATGTCGTTTGCCAACGACAGATCCGGCACCGCACACATAGCTCCCATGACCTGGCAGAAAGCAAAGACCAGAACCATGAACCGTATGTTGATATCGACAAGCATCAGAGCCGACCTCGCTCTCTTCACCACGGCTAGTCTATACTCACTCCAGCAAGTCCGTCAATTCTGGCGAACTCTCTAAAGTGACAGCATCAATAATAATGCCAGCAAACTGATTCGAAGAGCCTAATGGAATAAGGAATGTAATTCCGACGACTTGCGACTACCCCCAGGCGAGGATCTCGATCTCCTTCTGCGCAGGCAGTGAGGCATTTCTGGGCAGATGCCCATCAACGTAACTGTGGCGAATTGCGTCATGTGGGAGGACGAAGTGGAACTGTACAGTTGGCGGAGAGACGGAAAAGGAAGGAATCTACCGCTGACTCGATCGTGCCATATTGGGCATATCGTGGGACCATAAGTTTCGATGAAAGTTCGTGTTGGGTTTGCGAGCGTGGTTCTAAACCACAGGAACAGCGCGTGATCAAAGGCCCGCTTTATCATGCGGACCATCGGCGCTGATGTCACGAAATGGATCGCCGTCCCGATCACTAGTTGGAGCCAAATGTTATTTACCACCAACACATGTACTGTTTTCTTGCGAGGATCGTGCTATATTCTTGTTGCGAAGAGGTAGTTGCCGGTGAAAAGACAACTCTCACATGTACTACTCATCGGGCTGGTGCTCCTGCTTGGAGTTCAACTCACGGGGCTCACGTGCCTGGGTGAGTGGCAAGGGACGATCCTCTCAACACAAGCTGAACTGGTGGACAGTTCTCCGTTGTCTCCTGAGGGGAACGTGTCGAATCATGGATGCCCTTGTCATTTTGTATTCCAGTCGGTGTTCCTTCCCCTTCCTGAGGTCCTCTCTCCTCGCGCAGATAATGTAAGTTCAAGTCCCACGCTCTACGTGCCGACCTTCGTCGTGTTCCTCTTCCATCCGCCCCTCAGTGTCTAACAGACCAGCTGTTTGCACAACGTAACACGCACGCATAGTCTGCCATGCGGGCGATGCGGAAGCGTCATGCGCTACACGCTCATCTAGCTTTTGGCGTCTCTCTATCCGTATTGAGTGTGCAGAAACTATGGCTCAAGACAAGGCCGAGAGGTGAAGGAAAGGACAAATTCATCATGACGGACATGCGGTGGACCAATTGGCTGGGTTTAGCAATGCTGTTGTTCTTACTCGTTGTTCATGAGCTGATATGGCCGATCATAGGGTTTAGCATCACGGAGAATGGCAGCATGGAGTTTGACAGCACGAAGATCCTGTGGGCTGTTCCAGTTGCAGCGTACGTCATTATTGCGGCCGTGTTGTTGATACAAGGAGGTTCGGACCGCGACCTATCCTGATTCCTGATTGCGCGATGAGGCAAAGAGGCACTCTAAGCACGGGATGATGCAAGGAGCTAATATCATGATGGAGATGCGCTGGTGGAATTGGGTTGGTTTGGCGATGTTGGTGATCGTCTTCTTTAGTCGTGAGCCGATATGGCTATTCGTGTCGTCAAACATCAAGAACATCATGTGGGTTATAGGCTACATCGTCGTTGCAGCTGTACTGTTAATGGTAGGAGGTCCCGATCGCGACGAACCTTGATCGATTTTGACGATGCAAGACCTGTGTCGGCTGGTTGATATGCAAATCACTGTGTCTTACACGAAAGGAGGAGTTGTCATGGTACATCGGCTGCTGCGAACTCTGCTTTTGGCCGGAGTCCTCTTGCCGATCCTCCTCACCGGCACCGTGGTCCTGGCGCAAGTTCAGGAGAGTCGTTCCTATCGATTAGAGGAATTGCTCGGCGTGGCTCTAGAGTCCAATCCGGGTTTACAGGAAGCGGCCAGCCTGGTCACGCGCGGTCAAGGGCTTCAAACAACCGCGTCAGCCTATCCCAATCCATCCATTGACGGAACTTTCGGACCGGGCAGAACCCGCGAGTCTCTCGGGAATATCCAGTTCTTCGAGCGGGGCGTAACGGTGAGCCAACCGCTGGAGTGGCCCGGTATGCGCCAAGCCCGTCAGCGGGCGGCGGAAGCCGGGTTGGCCGGATCTCAGGCGGCTGTCGATGCGACTCGGTTGAATGTCTTTGCTGATGTCAAAATCGCTTTTTACCAACTACTTCTCGCGCAGCGCAATGCGCAATTGATCACCGAAGCTCTTGCCATCGTGCAGGACTTTCACCGCGGCGTCAAAGCGCGCGTGGATGCCGGGCAGGCGAGACCGTTTGAAACCCTGAAAGCCAATGTGGAAGTTCAAAAGGTCGGCAATGATCTGAATCATGCTCAACACACCTTGGTTGTCGCGCGGTCTCGACTAAATACGCTAACCGGTGGGGTGCTCGGCAAACACTTCGGTGTCCAAGGTGACTTCGTATCTTCTCGACGAGACCTGAGCCTCGAAGACTTAATTGCGAGCGCCATGGAACAGCACCCGACGGTCCATCGGATCCAAAAAGAGATCGAACGGGCAGGGTACAGCATTGTGCAGGAACGCCAATCCCTGATTCCTTTTGTCACGGTCTCCGGCCTCTTTCATCAGGAAGCGGCCGAGACGGCCTACTTGGCTCGATTCAGTGTACCCATACCGCTGTGGTATCGACGGCAGGGAGAAATCACGGTGGCCTTGTCGGCCAAGCAACGCGCTGAAGCAGAACACGTGAGGACGCAAAATGAACTAGTGGCCGCGATTACCGAATCGGTGGAGGAAGCGCACGCCGCACAGGACCAGATCGACGTGTTTGAGAAAGGGTTATTGAAACAGGCGGAAGAGACGTTACGGATCGCAAAGATTAGTTTTCAGCAAGGCGCGGCGAGCCTTCTTGAGTTCATTGATGCCCAACGAGTGCATAGACAGATGTTGCTAGAGTATGCACAGGCGCGGGCGAATCTCTCCATCGAGCTGGCGAGGTTGGAACGTTGGACGGGGGAACTTCGATGAGCTGGCCTCGCTTCCTCTCACGAACGCGCATTGAAGTGATCTGCGCGCGAGGCGACCAGCCATGCGCCTCGGGGAATTTCAAGAAGTCTCGTATGAGGGGGTATATTCATATTTTTCTGGGAAGCCTCCTCGTCTTTCTTGCCGTGGGCTGTAATGAGGCGCGAGTAGAACAACCGGCGCCAAAGGCAAGGGCCGAGCAAGAAAAACAACAGGCTGGCTATGAGGTCGGTGAGCCACCTCAACTGACAGTTCCACCTGAGGCGCTCGCAGGACAAGCGTTTCAGACAACCGTCATCGAACGCCGCCCCTTTCGTGATGAAATCGCGGCCACAGCCACGATCAAGCCTAACGAATACCGCCTGGTGCATCTGAGTCCTCGCATCGAAGGCCGGGTCATCGAGGTCAAGGCGGTGCTGGGTCAACAGGTCAGGTCAGGACAAGTCTTGGCCCTCCTGGACAGCATCGAACTGGGCCAAAAGAAATCCGACTTTCTTCAGGCGAAGACGAACCACGATGTCGATACGCGGAACTATGTTCGGGAAGAAGGGCTGTACAAAGAGCAGATTACCTCGGAAAAGGAATTCCTGGATGCCAAGGGGCGCCATGAGAAGAGCATTGCCGCCTATCGCGCCGCGCATGAGGCGTTACGACTCATCGGCCTGTCCGAGGCAGACATCAAGCACATCGATTGGAGTACCAAGGAACAACCCCTCTCCTATTTCCCTTTAGTCTCTTCCTTGAACGGAACCGTCATCGAAAGAACGATCACGTTGGGAGAATTAATCAGTCCGAAGGATACGGCCTTTACGATCGTCGACTTGTCTACGGTGTGGATCATCCTGGACGTGTATGAGCAGAACCTCGCGGCAGTGCGGAAGGGAGCCGATGTGGAGATTACGGTGGACGCCCTTCCCGGCGAAACCTTCAAGGGAACCATCGTCTACCTCAGCGACGTCCTGAATCCTGCGACCCGCACGATCGATGCGCGCGTCGAAATACCCAATCCCCAGCGGCGTCTCCGGCCCGGCATGTTTGCCAGAGCTGCGGTCATCTTGCCGGGGCGCGGCAATGATGCGCTCGTCGCGCCGCTGGACGCTCTTCATCAAGTAAACGACAAGACCATGGCGTTTGTGGAAAAGAATCCAGGCACGTATGAGGTGAGGCAGGTGACCGTGGGACGGCGATCACCGCCGTACGGCGAGATTCGCTCGGGCTTGCGTGAGGGTGAGAAGGTCGTGACGACCGGGGCTTTCTATCTCAAGTCAATTTTACTGAAAGAACAGATAGGTGGAGGTTAGCGACTGATGCTCCTCGGAGGCCACCTATTATGCTGAATCGAGTCCTCGAATTTTCGCTCGCAAACCGATTTCTGATTCTCGTGTTTGCCCTGCTCATCGTCGCCAGTGGCGTCTATGCCATGCGGCAGCTGCCGATTGATGCCGTCCCGGACGTGACGCCGAACCAAGTCCAGATCCTCACGAATGGGCGGGGCCTCTCCCCGGTCGAGGTTGAGCAATTCATCACGTTCCCGGTGGAGACGGCGATGTCCGGCTTGCCGGGTATTACCCTGATCCGATCGGTCTCCCGGTTCGGGCTCTCGGCGGTGACCATCTATTTTGACGAGGGAATGGACATCTACTTTTGTCGCCGCCTGGTGATGGAACGCTTGCCTCGGGCCCGCGAGGCGATCGGGGAGCGTTTCGGCGACCCCGAGTTAGGACCGATTTCCACGGGATTGGGCGAAATTTACCAGTTTGAGGTCAAGGGAGACGGCTACTCCCTCATGGAGCTGCGGACAATTTTAGATTGGGACATTGCCTTCAAGCTCCGCTCCGTTCCTGGGGTGGTGGAAGTCAACACCTACGGCGGAGAGTTGCAGACCTATGAAGTGCAACTGGATGCCGCCAAACTGGTCTCCTACAAAATTCCACTCGAGCGAGTCTTCCGGGCGCTCGAACAGAACAACGCCAATTCCGGCGGAGGCTACATCGAACATGCGCAGGAGCAGTATTTGATCAGGGGTGAAGGCCTTGTGCAGACACTGGAGGACATCGACAACATTATCGTGGGGACAGGGCACGACGGGACGCCTATTTATATCCGCAATTTGGGCAAGGCGCGGTTCGCTCCGATGGTCCGGCAAGGCGCGGTCACACGCGACGGTCGCGGCGAGGCAGTCACGGGCATTGTCATGATGCTCATCGGCGAGAATGGACGAGTCGTCGTGGATCGGGTGAAAACCAAGCTGCAGCAGATCGAGAAGACCTTGCCCCCCGGTGTAACCATCGAGCCCTATTACGATCGGACCGATTTGGTCAGAAAAACCATCAAGACCGTCAGTACCAATTTGACCGAGGGCGCGCTGCTGGTGATCGCCGTGCTGTTTCTCCTTCTGGGAAATCTCCGGGCCGGCCTTATCGTCGCTGCCGCCATCCCGCTCTCCATGCTGGTGGCGTTCACTGGAATGCTGGCTACCGGCATCTCCGGTAACCTGATGAGCCTCGGCGCGATCGACTTCGGACTGATCGTCGATGCATCCGTCGTCATGATCGAAAATACCATCCGGCATCTAACCGAACGACGGCACGCCGCCGAGGGTGGCACGCGCATGACGGAAGACCAGATGCGCACGGTGGTCATCGAGTCAGGACGAGAAGTGCTCCGTCCGATCGTGTTTGCGGTTGGCATCATTATCATCGTCTATTTGCCGATCCTGACTCTGCAGGGGATTGAAGGAAAGATGTTTCGTCCGATGGCCGTGACCGTCATCTTTGCGCTCGTCGGGTCCCTCCTGCTGACCTTGACCGTGACGCCGGTGCTGGCAAGTCTGTTCCTTCGCCGCGGTGTGAAGGAGGAGGAGACTTGGATCATTCAGCAAGCCAAACGCGGGTATCGCCCGCTTTTATCAAAGACGATGCAGCACCCGGCCATTGCTGGGAGCGTCGCTGCCACGTTGTTTGCAATCAGCCTCGGTGTGGCGGCCTTTCTTGGGGCGGAGTTCATTCCGACGCTCGATGAAGGCGCCATCGCCCTGCAAGCGTGGAGGCTGCCTAGTGTCTCTTTAGAGGAATCAGTTCGGACCACCACCCGCATTGAGCAGGTCCTCAAGCAGTTTCCCGAAGTGGTCACAGTTGTATCGCGAACTGGACGTGCCGAAATCGCCACTGATCCGATGGGTGTCGAGGTTAGCGACATCTATCTCATTTTGAAGCCTGACTCGGAGTGGACGACCGCCAGGACGAAGGACGACTTGATTGATGCGATCAACCGGGCATTGACCAAGACCGTTCCCGGCAATACCTTCAGTTATTCCCAGCCCATTGAGCTCCGTGTCCAGGAATTGATCGCGGGAGTGCGCTCCGATATTGCCATTACTATTTTCGGTGAAGATATGGAGACCCTCCGCCACCTTGGCGATCAGGTCGTCAGGGTGGTCTCACAGGTTCCCGGCGCGGCAGACACCAAGGCTGAGCAGGTGGCCGGCATGCCGTACCATGTGGTGGCCATCGACCGCAAAAAGATCGCTCGCTACGGCATCAATGCGGAACAGATTTTGGATACTGTCACAGCGTTGGGCGGACGAACTGTCGGTCAAGTCGTGCAGGGGAATCGCCGGTTCTTCATGCAAGTACGGTTTAGTCCTGAAGACCGCAAGAATTTCGAGCGTATTCTGGATATTCGCATCGCCGATTCTGAAGGTCGCCTCATTCCCCTCAGGCAACTGGCAGATATTCGTATCGAAACCGGGCTGGCGCAAATCAGCCGGGAAAACATTCAACGGCGGCTGGCCGTCGAAACTAATGTGCGCGGGCGAGACCTCGCCGGATTTGTTGGCGCAGCGCAGAAGGCGGTGGCCAGTCACGTGACCCTGCCGCCAGGGTACTGGATTGAATGGGGGGGTGAATTTGAAAATCTGCAGCGCGCGTCTGCTCGGCTTGCCATCGTCGTGCCGATCGCGCTGTTTCTTATCTTTGTCCTCTTGTACACGACTTTCAACAGCCTAAGGCCCGCGCTGCTCATCTACCTCAACGTGCCGCTGGCGGCAACCGGAGGTATTTTGGCGTTGGCGCTTCGTGGGATGCCCTTTTCGATCTCCGCCGGTGTCGGGTTCATCGCGCTCTTCGGCGTGGCGGTTCTCAACGGTGTCGTGCTGATGTCCTATATCTTGGATTTGCGCAAGGAAGGGCGTTCGGCGGAAGAGGCCGCCTATGAAGGTGCGTTGATTCGCATGCGGCCGGTCTTGATGACCGTCTCGACTTCCGCTGGTGCAGAGGTGCAACGCCCGCTCGCGACCGTAGTGATCGGTGGACTTGTGACTTCGACCGCGCTGACTCTCCTCGTGCTACCAACCTTGTATGTGTGGGAGGAGCGGTTCCGAGAGGCCTGGACACATTGGTGGCGTAAGACTAAAGAATCTCCGAAGCCGTACGGGTAAGAAGTTTACTCAGAAGTCAGCAACTTAGGCGACAGAAATAGACCTAAAACCCGTATGAATATTGGGCATGCTGTTGTTCAAATTACTGACTTCTGAGTAATCCAGCGCGAGTTCCCCCTCTGTGAGGACAGGCAGGACGATAGAAGATCGTAGTCAGTTTAGAGCTACGCCTGTAAAGGCGGCGGGAATCTAGCGAGCGGAACATGTGCTCGACGGTCGAAGTGAGCATGAACTGAGCAGGAAAAGCGGGATTCAAGATAAGCCGTGGAGTGGCCATGGGAGGGAAGGGCACTGATAGCCGAAACGAGCGGTAAGGGCGTAGCGGCTCTAGCCAGTAACCGCATGCGCGGCCAGACATGCCTCCTAGGTGTGCCCACCCTGATCCTGCTCTGCCTGACCGGTGGGTGCGCTGGTTGGTGGTCCAGAACGCTGCCGCCGCCGGATCCCCCGCTGAAGATCATGGTGGCACAGATCACGCTGGAGGCACCCATCACCAAGAGCACACAAATGCAGACGTTCGAGGAGACGCCGTCTCCGGAGATCGAACCGAATCTCCGGGCTCAACTGGTTGAGGAGGTGGAGTTCAGAGCTCAACGGTTCTTGACGGAACAGTTGTCGGCGCGACCGGGATTCCAAGTCCTGCCGTTCGCCGAGACCAGGCGTCTATTTGGCAATCTCGGCTTTCGACGGGAACGTCTCGGCGACGTGCAACTCCGTGCCCTTGCTGACGAAAGCGGGGCCGATATCATTGTCACAGGACGCATTCCCGATTATGGTGCCGTCCGCTGGCAGTACTGGGTGAGTGGGTGGGGCTTGAGCGCGAGCATTAATCTGACGGTTATCGGCTTTGCGACTGCATGGAATCCCGCAGCCATCGGCTCGTACATGGCGTTCGATCTGTTGACCGACCTCCCGCTCTGGTGGGGCGGCGCGTATGCTTTCGGCTGGGCGCTTCGGCCGGTACGGGTGCAAGTGGAGGCGGTGCAACTCGGCCAGTGTGAAGGACCGGTGTGGAGCACAGAGGATGTCGTCGTGCTGATTCCAGGGAAAACGCTCGCGGCCTTCCCGCCGGAAGAGCGGCGGCGGAAGGAAGTTCAGCTGGGGGTCAATCTGGAACGCGCCATGACACACATCGCGGAGGCGGCAGGTCGGTCGCTGCGGCCGAAGCCATGTGCGTCTGAACAGGAACTCGGGGCAACCCTGCAATGAAGAGACGGTATAAATATAAAGGAGACTGCCATGCACGAACCAATGATGGGGCTTTGGGGATGGGTTGGCTATGCTGTGATGGTCGCCTTTTGGTCGGTGCTGACTGTCGTGCTGGTCCTATGGGTCAAGTCATGGTTAGAACAAGGACGGCCTGGCTCAGCGTCACAAGAACCGGACTCAGCGTTGGAGATTCTGAAAAAGCGCTACGCCCGTGGGGAGATCAGCAAAGAGGATTCGAAGAGCAGCGCAACGATCTTCTCTAAGAAACCGAAAGGGCAGAAGTTACATGAGGACTCTATGCGCGCCGCTCTCACGGTAGCAGGTAAGGACCGATGAACACTGGGACACAGGTGATGGACAAAGAGCACGAGGGCGGCTTTGCAGGCTCATGGTGGCAATACCCGGTCCTGCGTAATGCGCTGATAGCCGGCATGCTGGCAGGTGTGGGATTTGCGCTGGCTCATCTGGGTGTGGTCTCTGAGCGGACCGAAGCCCTGTTCTATTTTGTGGCCATTCCGCTGGGCGGCTACCACTGGGGCTGGGAAGCCCTGGAGTCCCTGATCCACGAGCGGGTCATTGGGATCGACTTCCTCATGCTGGGGGCCACCGTCGGGTCCGGCATCCTGGGGCTGTGGGATGAAGCCGCCTTCCTGGTGTTCCTCTACGGGTCGGCCGAGGGCTTGGAAGAATATACCTACGCGCGCACGCGGTCGGCGATCCGCGCGCTCTTGGACTTGGCGCCCAAAGAGGCGCATGTCCTCCGCAACGGCCAGGAAGTCACGATTCCCGCCGAAGCCCTGCAGGTGGGAGACCGATTCCTCGCTAGGCCTGGCGAGACCATTCCGACCGACGGGGTGATTCGAGTCGGAAGTTCCAGCCTGGACGAAGCGGCAGTCACCGGTGAATCCATTCCGGTCGACAAGGTCCCCGGCATGAAGGTTTTTGCCGGAACTCTCAACCGGCAAGGCCTCCTGGAGATCGAGGCGACCGCGTCGTTTCAAGACAACACCCTGGCCAAGATTATTCATCTCGTGGAAGCGGCGCAGGAGCGCAAGGGGCAAGCTCAGCAGTGGATCGAGCGCTTCGGTCGCCGCTACAGCCCCGCTGTGTTGCTGGTGTCGGTCGGGTTTCTCCTTGTGCCCTGGCTTCTCGGTTTGCCAATGGAAGATTGGGCTGAGCGCGTGTCGACGCCCGTGGCGACCGCCGCCGCGATTGGCTGGGCCGGCAAGCATGGCATCCTCATCAAGGGCGGCGTGCATCTGGAGCATCTCGGGAGGATCAGCGTGGCAGCTTTCGATAAAACGGGCACCCTCACGGCCGGCAAGCCGGTTGTCACGGACCTCATCGCTCTCAACGGCTCACCAGGCGAATTGCTCGCGGTCGCGGCCGGCATCGAGCATGGCTCAGAACATCCGCTGGCGCGGGCGGTCCTTGAGAAAGCACGAGCTGAAGGGCTTACGCTGAGGTCCATGCAGGAGTTTGAGGCCCTGACCGGCATGGGGGCTACCGCGGTGTCTTCTGATGGCGTGAGGTGGTATGTCGGCAGTCCGGCGCTGTTCGAAGAGCTTGGGATCTCATTGGACGCCGTTCGAGAGAAGGTGCAGACACAGCAAGCTCAAGGAAAAACTGTCGTTCTCGTTGGGACAAATCACAAGCTGCACGGCCTGCTCATCTTGCAGGATCGTGTCCGCGACGGCGTGAAGGATGTCATCGACGATCTCCGCTGCTTGGGGATCCGGACTGTCATGCTAACTGGAGATAACGCGAGCACGGCCCGAACTGTCGCGGAGAGCCTCGGCCTCGATGACAGTCTGGCGGATCTCAAGCCGGAAGATAAAGTCCGAGCGGTGAACGACCTGGAAGCCCGCTACGGCGCTGTATTAATGATTGGGGACGGGATCAACGATGCGGGAAGCGATGCGGCGATCGAGGCGGCAGATGTGGCACTGATGGCCGATGATCTGGCGAAGGTGCCCAAGGTGCTGCGGCTTGCGTTGAAAGTGAAGCGGATCAGCACGCAGAACATCGTCTTCTCACTTCTACTACTGGCCGTTCTCATCCCCTTGGCCGTGAGCGGTGTCCTGAGTGTGGCCTTGGCCGTCGTTGTCCATGAAGTCAGTGAGCTGATCGCCGTCGCCAATGGTCTCCGGGTCGCCCGGACGACCTAATGCCCTCTGACGGTATTCGTACTTACAGGATTGTGCAATATTTGGGGGCGGGATCTTGTGTGGTTCTGGTTTCGCGAGGGACGGGCAGTTGCGTACGGAATTGCTGGTGCGACTCTCTTCATTCTCTCTGGCATCGTTCCAACACTGCAACTGGCACATTGTGGTCGAGTCTATGCTGCGTACGGCGGAATGTTTATCGTGTTATCTTTACTGCGGTTCAACGAGGATGGCCGAAGATGATGACCGTGGCCGCGATCATGTGCGGCTTACTTCTCATCATGTGGACCACCGGCGCCGACGTGATGAAACGGATTGCCGCGCCGATGATCGGTGGGATGGTATCCTCCACGATCCTGACGCTGGTGGTGATTCCGGTACTCTATGCATTGTGGCGGGGCCGATCCCTGCCGCGCAAGGCTGATGCCGAAGGATACCCGGAGCTGCCGTTGGCGGTGACCCAATCTCGGAACGCACCCGGCTGGCGCTTAACCTGACCGGCTGCGGATTGCTCGTCTGGAAATTGTGCTCGACCTGCCCAAAGAATCCTCTTCTGTCGACGGTATCTCATATCAACGGGATGTTCAGGAGTTTTCTTGTTGAGCCTCTGCTGTTGCATTTCACCACGGCCAGGACTTGTGGATGGGGGAAAAAGGCTACGAATGCCTACAGTTTCTTGAGAAATGTTGGACTTTCGGCGGCATGCCCAGTGCTGGGGGTATCCCTAAGAGGTGGGTGTGTCTTACTCCGTTCACCGAGATTTCGATCGCGAAGATCGGGAGGGCACCCAGTTGACCCGAAGCCGAGACGGAACACTCCATCAGTTGCTTATCAGTATCGTGACCTGGGGAATCGTAGTGGGGGGCGTCGCTTGTGACAACAAGGCCCGGGATATCTCCGCTGCCAAACAAATTCCGATCTCGGCACCCTCGGGGTTGTTGCACTTGACACCGGAAGAGTTGTCACGGATAGAGCTGGAACTTGTGCCGGTCGCACAAGGGCAACTTCTTTCGCATCGTGAGTTTCCCGCAACCGTCCAAGCCAACCAAAACGAATTGGCCGAGGTCACTCCTCTGATCCGTGGCCGTGTCGTTAAGGTCTACGTGGATGTGGGTCAGGACGTGAAAAAAGGCACCTTGCTGACGATGCTCCATAGCGTCGACCTTGGCCTGGCACAGGGAGAATACCTGAAGGCGAAGGCCAGACTGGAGGAAGCAGAACGATCGCATGTACGGGCCAAAGAACTGTATGACAACAAGGCGGTGAGTCTGGCTGAGCTGCAACGCCGCGAAGCTGCCATGAAGACGACGCGAGCCGAAGTGCGTGAGACAAAGAACCGCCTGGAGCTGCTCGGCGTACCGGGAGATGAAATTGACACACTGGACCGGGAGCACACGATCAACGCTGATGTGCCCTTGCGTGCCCCGTTCGACGGCCGGGTCATCATGCGCAATATTGCCCGAGGGGAAGTGGTTGAAACGGAACAGAAACTGTTTACGGTGGCTGACCTCTCCGAGGTGTGGGTGGTCGGGAACGTGCCGGAGAAAGATGTGCAATTCATCCGCAAAGACCAGAAGGTCGATGTCGTGCTGGCCGCCTATCCCCATGCGGTTTTCACTGGGACCATTACCTACATTGGAGACGTGCTTGACCCGGCCACTCGCACCATGCACCTGCGGGTAACAGTACCGAACCCCGATCGGCTATTGAAGCCGGAAATGTTTGCCATTGTCCGTGTGTATGGAGCATCGAGTCCGGATACGCTGAGCGTACTACTGGCGGCGCTCCAAGACGGGCCTGCCGGAAAGATCGTGTTCGTTCAACGGGGGCCGAACGACTTTGAGGTGCGGACGGTCAAGTTGGAGGAAGAGCAGGGAGAGATTGTGACAATATTGGAGGGGGTGAAGATCGGCGAGCAGGTCGTGACTAAGGGATCGTTTGTCCTCAAGTCCGAAATGGAACGCCATAAGATCGAACCGACACCATGATTGCGACTCTTGTGGAATTTTCTCTGCGGCAGCGGATCTTGGTCCTTGGGCTGGCCTGTCTGTTGTCCGTCGCCGGCGTCTTCGCCTTTCAGTCTATCCCGATCGACGCCTACCCCGATGTGACGAACATCCAGGTGCAGGTGCTGACCGAAGCGCCGGGCCTCTCGCCGGTCGAAGTGGAGCGGTTCATTACCTATCCCCTCGAACTCCAGATAACCGGCCTGCCCGGTTTAGCGGAGATCCGATCCCTTTCCAAATTCGCCCTGTCACAGATTACGGTCGTGTTCAACGATGACGTGGATCTCTACTTCTCCCGCCAGTTGGTTCTCGAACGGATCATCGCTGCGAAGGAGCGCTTGCCAGAGGGGCTCGAACCAGTGATGGCTCCCGTGACGACGGGATTGGGCGAGGTCTATCAATATTATGTGGAAGGGCCCCATGCGACGGCGACTGATCAGAAGGTCGTCGAGACGGAGTTGACGGATCAGCGCACGATGCAGGAGTGGGTCCTGCGCCCGCTGCTCAAGGGTGTACCGGGCGTGATCGATGTGAACGGCATGGGCGGGTTCGTCAAGCAGTATCAGATCCTGGTCGATCCGACCAAACTGATCAAGTTCGGCTTGACGCTCCACGATATTCATGAGGCGGTGGCAAAGAACAATGCCAATGCTGGCGGCAATGTGCTGGAGCGCCATGCGGAACGCGCAATCGTCCGCGGCCTGGGCATGATCAAGACCGTAAGCGATATCGAGTCCATCATCGTGAAGGAGTCCGGGGGTACGCCGGTCTTCGTTCGTGATGTTGCGGAAGTCCGCATCGGCCACGCCGTTCGCCATGGTGCGGTGGTCCTCAATGGGGAGCGGGAGGTCGTGATAGGGACGGTGCTCATGCTTCGCGGAGGCAATGCCCGTCAGGTGGTTCAGGCGGTCAAGACGAAGGTGGAGGATCTGCAGCAGAGTAACCTCCTCCCTGCAGGCACGAGACTGATCCCGTTCTATGATCGCATTGAGCTGGTGAATGCCGCCATTGACACGGTACGCGATGCATTGATCGAAGGCATTGTGCTGGTGGTCTTTGTTTTCTTTTTCTTCCTGGGCCACGTCCGCAGCGCCGTCGTCGTGACGATCTCGCTCATCGTCACTCCCCTGATCACGTTCATCGCGATGCAGCGGCTGGGGCTCTCGGCCAATTTGATGACGCTCGGCGGGCTGGCCATCGCCATCGGCGAAATCGCGGACGGATCGCTCGTCGTCGTGGAAAACGTCTATCGGCACCTGGCGCAGGATAATGGTGTGGTGCGGAAGGGCAAGCTCGAGGCGATTCTCCAGGCCACAAAAGAGGTGGGCCGTCCGATCCTCTTCGGCATTCTGATTATCTGTGTCGTCTTCCTGCCGCTGATGACGCTCCACGGCATGGAAGGGAAGATGTTCGCGCCTTTGGCCTACTCGCTGGTGATCGCGCTCCTGGCCTCGGTCGTGGTCACGTTGACCCTCTCGCCGGTGCTCGCATCGCTGATCTTGCGCGGAGACCATCCGAAGGAAACGCGCCTCACGCTCTGGATGAAACAGGGCTATCTGTCTGTGTTGCAATGGATACTCCGGCACCGCGGTTTCGTCCTGGCCGGTTCGACGGTCATCGTGCTCTGTAGTCTCGCTCTCGTTCCATTCGTGGGGCGGGAATTCATTCCAATCCTTGATGAAGGAGCCCTGACTCCCCAAGTCGTGAGGTTGCCGAGTGTGTCGCTGGCCGAGTCCATCGAGATGGAGAAACAAACCCAGAAGGTTATGTTGGAGTTTTCCGAGGTGAAAATGGCTGTGAGCAGAATCGGAAGAGCCGAAATTCCCTACCATCCGGAAGACCTGTATGAGAGCGACCCGATTGTCTCATTGCACGACCGCAGTACCTGGAAGACGGCGAAGACCCAACCGGAGTTGACCGATGCGATCCGCCGGAAACTCGCAGAGATCCCCGGCCTTTCGGTCCACATGAGCCAGCCGATTCAGGAGCGGGTAGACGAGCTGATCTCCGGTATTAAGACGGAATGTGTCATCAAGCTGTTCGGAGAGAATCTTGATGTCCTGCACGACAAGGCGAAGGAGATTGCCTCCTTGATGCAGCAGATCGACGGCGTCAAAGATATCAAGGTCGAACAGATCGCCGGCCAGCCCTATCTCACCATCGATATCGACCGGCAGAAGATCGCCCGCTTCGGCATCAACGTGGCCGACGTGCAGGAGATCATCACCACCGCCATCGGCGGCAAGGCGGCGACCCATGTGTACGAAGGCGAGCGGCGGTTTCAATTGACGCTTCGGTTTCCGGAACCGCAACGCAACAGTATCGGCGCCATTGGGGAGATCAGGGTGAAGTCGGCGTCCGGCGCGCTAATCCCGATGAGCGAACTTGCCACGATCGAGATGCGCGAGGGCCCGGCCCGCATCAGCCGCGAACATGCGAAACGCCGCATTTACATCGGATTCACTGTCGTCGGGCGCGACATCGGCGGCGTCGTGGATGAAGGGCGGAAGAAACTGGAGCAACACATACGCTTGCCCGAAGGGTATACCGTCACATGGGGCGGAGCCTTCGAGAACATGGAACGGGCCAACGAGCGGCTGTTGATCGTGGTGCCGATTACGCTGGGGCTCGTGTTCTTTCTGCTCTTCTGGGCATTTCACTCTCCCCGGTATGCGACGTTGATCATGATCAATCTTCCCTTCGCCTTGATGGGGGGCGCCGTGGCTCTGTGGCTGAGCGGGCAATACCTGAGCGTGCCGGCTTCTATCGGCTTTATTGAATTATTCGGCTTGGCGGTGCAGGACGACATCGTGCTGGTCTCCTATATCAATCAGCTTCGCAGTGAAGGCGAGCTGATGGACCAGGCGATCGTCAAGAGTTGCGTCCTCCGCCTTCGCCCGGTCGTCATGACCATGATGACGACGTTGCTGGGTCTGCTGCCGTTAGCGCTCGCACAGGGGATCGGGGCTGAAGTGCAGCGGCCGCTTGCGACCGTTGTGATCGGCGGCCTCTTAACCTCGACGGCGCTCACGTTGGTGGTCTTGCCGGCCCTCTATGGATGGTTCGCAGAAAAAGAAGCGAGGAAGGAGTATGCGCCGGAGTGGGTGTGAGGGAGAGCGGCTGGAGGCCAGTTTCGGTGGCGACATCATGCAACGATTTCTACAAAGACGTTGAGCCAGTACACATTCGTCGCGTGCTCCTGTGAAGCTGCGCCGAGATAGCGCGATGTCGTGGCGGTGGAGTCTGGCTGCGATGTCACTACCTCTCTGCCCATCCCTTCTGTGTCGTGATTGTGGCTTTTTCACTGCTGCTGGCATTTGTGGCGGCAGTGCCGGTGAATCGAGGGTTGCGGAGTAAAGGTCGCGGACACGCCTTGGTCCATCAATATGATCATGCCCATTCGTGCTAAGAAGGAGTTTAGATCGAAGGAAATTCGTCATACAGAACGCGAAGAACTCCGGAAATTCTGTTCATCACAGCGATGAGTCCCCTCCTGCAGAATAGATGACCAGTAAAGAGCGCTTGACGTGCCGACGTACGGAGAGCCCCGCGTATTTGATGAGATCGAAGGACTATGCTAGGCTATCGGTATGCGATTGGCACGAAAGAGTGCGGGGTGGACTCGCCTAGCCGTCCTTACGTGGGCGGCCTTATGGGTGCTCGCCGCACCATTGGTCCATATTCATCCTGACGCCGACCACCGCCATGGAGCAGCGGATCACTGGCATGGTGGCACGGTCCATACGGTTTTTTCACCAGACCTGAGCTGCGAGTTCTCGCACTACGACCATGCCTCGGTTGCAGCTGACGAATCCCGCTGCCCACTCCATCTCATTACGCAACCGCTCCATGGAGCGGAACACCTTGAAATCGATTTCATTCTCGCGTCTTCCGCCGAGCCGCATGTCGGCAAAGGCACTGCCTTGGTTCTGGCCGCACAGTCTTTCCATGCGAATCAACCCGCGAGATCTGATGCCACGTGGCAGCCGCGCCCTAGTCCTTCATTGACAGATCGTTTTCTCACGACCAGTCTTCCATCCCGTGCCCCTCCTTCGATCTAAGCTCGTCTTTTACCGCTACTGACATTTCGACGGATTTCGTTGGCGCTCCGCGTCCGTCTCTTATGGAGGCGAGTCGCCATGGCGTCGATGAGGGAGGACAGCATGAGACCTGCACGCGCTTGCAGAATCATCGCCATGTTCGGATGCGTGATGATATTCGCCGCGTATTCCGCCTATGCCGAGGACCTTCACCCAAACGGGTACACGCTGAACCACGTGACACAACTCGCGCTTCAACATAACCCAAAGTTGAAGGGCGCTGAGGCCGTCTTGGAACAGAGCCGCAGTCAACGAGTCACAGCCGGCGCCTATCTCAATCCCACCATCACCGGGTCTGTCGGTCGAGGGTCGATTCATGATCCTCGGACGGGTGTCTCGATCGCCGAACGGACGATTACGATGGAACAGCCGTTGGAGTGGCTGGGTAAGCGGGCAGCCAGACAACGTGCCGCTGACGCGGGCGTGGGTGGGGCCCTTGCTGGCGTGGATCACGCAACAGTGATGGTCCTGGCAGACGTCAAAGGGGCGTTCTACCAATTGCTCTTTGCGCAACACGATGCCCGGCTCGCGCGAGAGAACCTGAAGACCGTCGAAGACCTTGTGAAATTGGTGAGCGCGCGTGTCGGCACGAAGGAGGCGCCAAAATTTGAGTTAATCAAGGCGACCGTCGAACTCCAGAAATCCCAAAAGGATCTGGCGCGGGCGGATAATGCCCTTCTCGTCGCTCGGGCCCAACTCAATACGACGACAGGCAAGGCTCTGGGAGAATCCTTTGCCGTCCAAGGGGATTTTGAACGGGTGCGAGTCGATTTGGAACTCCACGCCCTGATGAATCAGGCCGCCGACCGACAGCCCGCGCTTCGCCGACAGCAGAAGGTGGTTGAGCAAGCGGAATACACGATCGAACACGAACGCGCATCGCGCATCCCGAACGTCTCAGTGATCGGCCAGTATCACCGGGAAGCCGGTGATGAATCCGTCACGGCAGGACTCAGTATGGCTCTGCCGGTTTGGTACCGCCGACAGGGGGAAATCGGGACGGCATTGGGAACGCATCGAGAGGCGCAAGCGGAGCGAGATCGACTGCAGCAGGAATTGGAACAGACCATCACCCAGCACTTTCAGGAGGTACGGACGGCTCAAGCTCAGATGCAGGTCTTCGAACAAGGACTCCTGTTTCAAGCCAAAGAAGCGCTCGACATCGCGCAGTTCAGTTTTCGCCATGGAGCGGCCAGCCTGCTCGAGGTCATTGACGCGCAGCGCGTCTACCGTCAGACCTTGCTCGAATATGCCCAAGCGCGAGCCGATCATTCCATCGCGTTGGCCCGGCTGGAGCGGGCGGTGGGGGGATTGCCATGAACGTCCACTTTGTCATGCGTGCCTCATTGGTGTCCCTGCGGATCGTTCCGGTTCTCTTGATAGTCACGGCCCATCTGTCCTGTCAGGCCAAGCAAGAGGATGTCCCGAAGCCGCCTCCACCGACAGCCACGGCATCTGCTGAGCCCGGCATCCTCGAACTGCCGGAAGGGAGCCCGACCCTCGCACAGCTTCAGACAGATCGAGTGGCGGTCCGTCCCATCCGGACAGTCCTCAAGGCGCAAGCCGGGAAGGTTTTGGCCAATGAAAATCATCTTGCGCATCTCAGCGCGCGAGTGCCAGGGCGTATCGTGGCCGTGTATGCCAACCTGGGAGACCGAGTCAAACAAGGCGACCGGCTTCTGCTGCTCGATAGCCCCGCCTTCGGAGAAGCCCAATTAGAATATCGCAAAGCGAGGGCAACGCTGACGGTCACGGAAAAAGCGCTCGAACGGGCTACCGCACTGCTGGATCGCGGGGCTATCGGCGCGGGTGAACAGCAGCGGCGCGAGGCCGACAATGAGAACGCGCGGGCATGACCGAGCGGGAAATCGAGCGTCTGACAGCCAAGACCTTACCGCATGCCGAAGTCGCGCAAGTCTCCCTCCGAGCCCCCTTTCGCGGCGCCGTGATCGAGCGGAACGCGACCATCGGCGAAGTCATCGACCCCAATAAGACGCTGTTCACAGTGGCCGATCTTTCCACCGTCTGGGTGCGCGCCGATTTCCCGGAACAGCAGGCCGGTCGGCTGAAGACCGGGCTCACCATCGAGCTGCGGGTGTCGGCTTATCCGGATTCGATATTTCGAGGCCCTATTACCTATGTTGGGGCTGTGATCGATCCGGCCACGCGGACCGTGATGGCGCGTGCGGATGTCTCTAACCCGGATGGCCGATTGCGACCCGAGATGTTCGCCGAAGTTGTCTTGGTCACGGACGAGCAATCCGTCTTAAGCGTGCCGCGCGCGGCGGTGCAGCAGGTCGGCAGCCGGACCGTCGCCTTTGTGGTGCAGGGACCACGTCGATTCGAACCCCGTGACGTGACCCTTGGCCAGGGATCAAGTGAATACATTCAGGTTCTCACTGGAGTGGTGGCCGGAGATGAAGTCGTGACCCAAGGCAGTTATGCCCTGAAGTCCGAGTATCTGCGCGAACAGCTGCCGTCGGAGGGCACGCCATGATTGAACGGCTGATCCGCACCATGCTCGAACAACGGCTCCTCGTGCTGCTCGTCACGCTCGTGCTCATCGTGAGCGGCATCACGGCATTCCGCCATCTCCCGATCGATGCCTTTCCCGACGTCACACCCGTCCAGGTCCAAGTCATCACCCGCGCACCCTCCCTCGCTCCCGCAGAAATCGAACGCCTCGTGACGTTCCCCCTGGAGATCGAGTTGACGAACCTGCCGGGCAAAACGGAAATGCGGTCCATTTCGCGATTCGGACTCTCCGTGATCACGGTGGTCTTTGAGGACCGGATCGATCTCTATTTCGCCAGACAAAAGCGCCGAGCCGGAGCTGGGACCGGTCAGTACGGGATTGAGCGAAGTCTACATGTATCTTGTCGAGGGTTCGACAGAGAGCCTCATGGAATTGCGGACGCTACAGGACTGGGTCATCCGTCCGATGCTGCGCGCGGTCCCAGGCCTCGCGGATGTCGATACGTTGGGCGGCCTGGCCAAGCAGTACGAAGTCCTCGTCGATCCCAATCGATTGGCGAGCTTTGGGCTCACCTTGCGCCAGGTCCATGCGGCCGTCGCAGGGAACAACCAGAATGCCGGCGGCAGTTACATCGAGCGAGGGGGCGATAAGTTGGTCGTCCATGGCATAGGATTGGCCCGCTCTGAACAAGATTTGGAGCAGATCGTAGTAGCGGCGCACAAGGGCACACCGATTTATCTCCGGGATGTCGCGCAGGTTCGCCAAGGCATGGCCATCCGCTTGGGAGGGACGACGCGTGACGGGAAGGGCGAGGTGCTCGAAGGCATTGCCGTCATGCTGCGGGGCGGTAATAGCCGGGAGATTGTCTCCACGGTGAAAGACAAGGTTGAGCTGATCAATCGGGTCTTGCCGGCCGGTGTGAAGATGGTGCCGTTCCTGGATCGCATCGAATTGGTGACCCGGGCCCTCGATACGGTCGAACGGGCCTTGCTGGAGGGCGTCGCGGTCGTCATCCTCGTACTGTATGTGTTTCTCCGAAATCTGCGTGGTGCTCTGGTTGTCGCCCTGACCTTACCACTGGCCGTCCTGGCCACATTCCTGATCATGCAACAGGTGGGCCTGTCGGCGAATCTGATGTCGCTGGGCGGGTTGGCCATCTCGTTGGGGATGATCGTCGATGCGGCCATTGTCCAGGTGGAGAATGTCGAGCGCCATCTGACCGAGCAGACCAAGGGCCGAGCCCTCTCGATCACGGACCGATTGCCAGTCGTCTTACGTGCTGTACTGGAAGTACGGAAGCCGAGTCTGTTCGGAGAGTTGATCATCGCGTTAACATTCGTCCCACTCCTGACTCTGCAGGGTATGGAAGGCAAGATGTTCGTGCCGTTGGCCTTAACGGTGGTCATTGCGCTTCTGAGTTCCTTAGTACTTTCGATGACGGTCATCCCGGTGCTGGCGGCGGTGCTCATGAAACCGCGTGTCACAAATGAGGGCGGGCGTCTCTTGGAGCGTATACGGCGGCTGTATCGGCGGATATTGGAGGGGGCCATCCGAAGAACTCGTCTGGTCGTCCTTGCGGCGGTTGGTGTGTTCGTCGGGGGGGCGGCACTGATTCCGTTTATCGGTCGGGAGTTCGTCCCGATCATGGATGAGGGCACGATCGTCGTGAATATGATGCGCCTGCCCAGTATCAGCTTGACCGAATCGCTGAACATTTCCGGGGACGTCGAACGACTCTTGCTCAAGATTCCGGACGTGCACTCTGTCATTTCCCGTACGGGAGCGAATGAACTGGGTACCGATCCGATGGGGATGGAACTCAGCGATATGTATGTCTTGCTCAAGCCTAAAGCCGACTGGCAGTCCACGTCTAAAACGGACATTGAGGAGCAGATCCGTGGGCAACTGGAACAAGTACCCGGCATCGCGTTCGGGCTGTCTCAGCCGATCGCCATGCGCGTCGATGAATTGGTCTCGGGGGTCCGGTCCCAGGTCGCGGTCAAACTGTTCGGCGATGACCTCGAGACGTTGCGCGTGAAGGCGGACGAGATCTCACGGGTGCTGCGGGATGTGCGCGGCATTTCTGATCTAAGGGTCGAGCAGGTATCGGGCCTCTATTATCTGAAGCTGGACATCGACCGTGCCAAAATCGCGCGTCATGGGATTAACGTGGCCGAGGTCACGGAGGTCATTGAAGCGGTCGGGGGTGGCCTTTCCGCCGGGGAGATATTCGAAGGGCAATGGCGTTTTCCGATCATGGTGCGGTTTCCGGATGATCGGCGCGCCGATGTCGAATCGATCAAGGCCTTGTGGGTGACCGCGCCGGACGGCTCCCGCATTCCGCTTCGGGACCTGGCCGACATTCGTATTGTGGACGGCCCGGCGCAGATCAGCCGTGAGCACGCGAGCCGCCGGATTGTGATCGAAGCCAATGTCGTCGACCGCGACCTAGTCTTCCGCCGGGCTATTATGTCACGTGGGGCGGCCAATTCGAAAACCAACAACAAGCGATGGCCCGCCTGGCTATCGTCGTGCCGCTTGTGATTGCACTGATCTTTCTGCTGCTCTTTTTCACCTTTGGCAACCTGAGGCAAGCGGCGCTTATTCTCCTGGCGATTCCGTTTGCCATGGTCGGCGGCCTGTTGGCGCTGTTGCTCAGCGGGTTGTACCTTTCAGTTCCGGCCTCCGTCGGGTTCATTGCCTTGTTTGGTGTCGCAGTGCTCAACGGGGTCGTGAAAATCGCCTACATCAACCAACTACGAGGGCAAGGCATATCGCTGGATGAGGCCGTGCTGACCGGCATGGTCTTGCGGTTACGTCCTGTCTTGATGACCGCGATGGTCGCAATGATGGCGCTCATTCCGCTGTTGCTGGCGACCGGGCCCGGTTCCGAGATCCAGCGACCGCTCGCGACGGTTGTGATCGGTGGGTTATTTTCGTCGACCGCCTTAACCCTCGTGGTGATGCCTGTATTGTATCGGTGGATGGAACAACGAATTGTGCAACGGTGCGAAGCGGACTCTCCAATGCATGCCTCACGGTTGGACACGGAAGCGACAACATGAAGTAAACGGCATACTCCTGCTTCCTCAGGGATGTTCCATAGTAAGCATCACTTTGGAGAGAAGCCGCAAGCCACCGAGAAAGGATTCCCGTGCATAACCACTCAGAAAACCGAGCCGCTCAGCAAGCAAATCTTTTGATCGTCCTGCTGATGGCAGGAAGCTTCATGATCATCGAGGTGGTCGGCGGTCTGCTCACGGGAAGTCTGGCGTT
>LNFM01005969.1_pt1 | contig 25805 bp, 21 predicted proteins | sample 596031 | NCBI WGS metagenome assembly LNFM01 (sample SAMN04254537, study PRJNA301005) | activated carbon metagenome | isolation source: dual media filters at the Ann Arbor, Michigan drinking water treatment plant | place: USA: Ann Arbor | reverse complement strand
ATTCGGCGCGCGATCCTGCGTTGCCGGAGCCGCGCCGCATGGTCGTGCGCACGCTCTACGATCCGCTGAGCGGCGAGGCGATCGACCGCGGCCTCGCGGTGTGGTTCGAGGCGCCCAATACCGAGACCGGCGAGATGATGGCCGAGCTGCACCTGCACGGCGGCCGCGCTGTGGTCGGCGCCGCGCTGGAGGCGATCGGCAAGCTCGGCCTCTGCCGGCTGGCCGAGCCCGGCGAATTCACGCGCCGCGCCTTCGAGCACGGCAAGCTCGACCTCACCGAGGCCGAAGGCATCGCCGACCTGGTCGCGGCCGAAACCGAACAGCAGCGGCGCCTGGCGCTGCAGCAGATGGATGGCGCGCTGCACCGGCTCTACGAGGGTTGGCGCACCCTGGGCCTCGCCACGCTCGCCCATCTGGAAGCGGCGATCGATTTTCCCGACGAGGATCTGCCCCCGGGCATCGCTGCCCAGGTACGCGACGGCGTCGTGCAGTTGCAGACCGAGATCGGCGCTCATCTTGGCGATCGCCGCGGCGAGCGGCTGCGCGAGGGCGTGCATATCGCCATCATCGGCCCGCCCAACGCCGGTAAATCCTCGCTGCTCAATCTGCTCGCGCGCCGCGATGCCGCCATCGTGTCGGAGACCGCCGGCACGACACGCGACGTGATCGAAGTCCATCTCGATCTCGGCGGCTGGCCGGTGGTGCTGGCCGACACCGCGGGCCTGCGCGACTCCGGCGATGCCATCGAACAGGAAGGCGTGCGCCGGGCCCGCGCCCGCGCCGCCGAGGCCGATCTGCGCGTGCTGGTGCTCGATGCGTCGGGCGACTGGCAGGGCGCGCGCCGCGACCACATCGCCGCGACCGAACGCTGGGACGCGACGCGCGACATCGTGGTCGTGAACAAGGTCGATCTCGCCCCCCTGAGGGGCGCGGATATCGTGCCGCTGTCGGCCCGAAGCGGCGATGGCCTGCCGGAACTATTGGCCCGCCTGGAGAGCTCCACCAGCCTCCTGATGGAGGCGGGTGCCGCCGCGCCGCCGCTCACGCGGGCGCGTCACCGCGAAGCCCTCAGTGAGGCCCATGCAGCCCTTGGCCGCGCGCTGGTGGCGCCCGAGGTTGCGCTGGTCGCGGAGGATTTGCGGCTCGCCCTGCGTGCCCTCGGCCGCATCACCGGCACGGTACGGGTCGAGGAGCTGCTGGATGTGATCTTCCGAGATTTTTGCATCGGCAAGTAACCACGGGAGTCGGAACCGAGTCGCCCAAAGCCACGTTCAACCCCTGGTTTGAACCGGGAGTGGTGGGTATGAAAAAGGCGAAGCGGCAACAGAACAATACCACTGGCGGGGGTAAGGGCGGCGAAACACACCAGACCACGGTTTCCGCCAAGAACACGCTCACCACCAATCAGGGCGTTCCGGTTTCCGACAATCAGAACTCGCTCAAATCCGGCGCCCGCGGGCCGACCCTGCTGGAGGATTTCGTCCTCCGCGAAAAGATCACCCATTTCGACCATGAGCGCATTCCCGAGCGCATCGTCCATGCCCGCGGCAGCGGCGCTCACGGCTACTTCCAGCCCCTCAAGAACCTGTCGCGGCTGACCAAGGCCGACTTCCTGCAGGATCCGAACAAGCGCACCAGGGTCTTCGTCCGCTTCTCGACGGTGGCCGGCGGCGCGGGCTCGGTCGACACGCCGCGCGACGTGCGCGGCTTCGCCGTGAAATTCTACACCGAGGAAGGCAACTTCGATCTCGTCGGCAACAACATCCCGGTGTTCTTCATCCAGGACGCGATGAAGTTTCCCGACCTCGTGCACGCGGTGAAAATGGAGCCGGATCGCGGCTTCCCGCAGGCGGGATCGGCCCACGACAATTTCTGGGATTTCGCCTCCCTTATGCCCGAGAGCATGCACATGCTGATGTGGGCGATGTCGGATCGCACGATTCCCCGTTCGCTGCGTCATATCGAGGGGTTCGGCGTCCATACCTTCAGGCTGGTCAACGCCAAGGATGAATCCACCTTCGTAAAATTCCATTGGCGGCCGAGCCTCGGTGCCGCTTCCACACTGTGGGAAGAAGCCGTGAAGATCGCCGGTGCCGATCCGGATTTCACGCGCCGCGACCTGTGGGAAGCGATCGATGGCGGCGATTTCCCGGAATGGACTCTCAGCATCCAGGCCTTCGACCAGGCCACTGCCGACAAGCTCGATTTCGACATCCTCGACCCGACCAAGCTCATTCCCGAGGAGATCATTCCGCTGACGCCGATCGGCCGCATGGTGCTGGACCAGAACCCGGTGAACTTCTTCGCCGAGACCGAGCAGGTGGCCTTCCATCCCGGCCACATCGTCCCCGGCATCGATTTCACGTCCGATCCCCTGCTGCAGGGCCGCCTGCACTCCTACATCGACACTCAGCTCAGCCGCCTGGGCGGCCCCAACTTCCACGAAATCCCGATCAACCGGCCGGTCTGCCCGATGCGCAATTTCCAGCGCGACGGTCACATGCGCATGGCCGTGCCGCCGGGCCGCGTGAACTACGAACCCAACTCGCTCGATCCCGACAGCCCGCGCGAGAACCACCTGAAAGGCTTCGCGAGCTTCCCCGATCCGGAGGCCGGTCCGAAGCTGCGGCAGCGTCCGGAAACCTTCGCCGATCATTATTCGCAGGCGCGGCAGTTCTGGCGTTCCATGACCGTGCCTGAGCAGGGCCACATCGTAGGCGCCTTCACCTTCGAGCTGAGCAAGGTCGAGACGCTAGCGATCCGCCGCCGCATGCTCGGCCACCTCGACCTGATCGAGCCCGAGCTCGGCGCGCGTGTCGCGGCGGCCATGAACATGAAGGGCGAGGCCGAAAAGATCACGCCGGCCGTGGCGCCGCGCGACGATCTCGAACCGTCCCCGGCCCTCAGCCTCGTCGGCAAGGCGCCGGCCACCATCAAAGGCCGGTGCGTGGCCGCTCTGGTGACCGATGGCAGCGATGCCAAGGCGGTCGAACGTCTGCGGCAGGCGTTGACCAAGGAAGGGGCCAAGCTCAAGCTGATCGCGCCTAAGATCGGCCAGATGGCCAACGGTCTGGTGCCCGACCAGACGGTCGAGGGTGCGCCGTCGGTGCTGTTCGACGCCGTCGTCCTGCTGCCGTCGGAGGCAGGCGCCAAGGATCTCGCCGGCATGGCGGCCGCAATCAACTGGGTGCGCGACGCGTTCGGCCATCTGAAGGCGATCGGTTTCAACGACGCGGCCAGGCCCGTGCTGGACAAGGCGGGCGTCGCGCCGGACGACAAGCTCGGCGTGATTTCCTTTGAGGCCAGTCGCGGCCTTGAAGCGTTCATCGCCTCGGCCAAGAAGCATAAGGTCTGGGATCGGGAGAAGCTGGTGCAGCCGCCGCGGTGAGAGATGCGCAACGACAGCCTCACGAAATATCGCGCCAAACGCGACTTCACCAGAACCCAGGAACCGGCCGGCAAGAATTCCTTGCCGGCCTCGAGGCAACTGCGCTTTGTCATCCAGCGCCACGACGCCACGCGTCTGCACTATGACTTTCGCCTGGAACTCGACGGTACTTTCAAATCCTGGGCGGTGACCCGAGGCCCCTCGATCGACCCGCACGACAAGCGGCTCGCCGTCGAGGTCGAAGATCATCCGCTCGACTACGGTGATTTCGAGGGCACGATTCCCAAGGGACAGTATGGCGGCGGCACCGTGCAGATCTGGGACCGTGGCTATTGGCTGCCTGATGGCGATCCGCACCAGGGACTGAAACGCGGCGACCTGAAATTTGCCCTCGCCGGCGAGCGTCTCAGCGGAAGCTGGGTGCTGGTGCGCATGAAGTGGGATCGCAAAGGGGGCCAAAGGAACAAGGGAGGGCGGACCAACTGGCTGCTGATCAAGCATCGCGACGCCGCCGCTCGGGAAGGCGAGGGTGACGGGCTTCCCAAGGATCCCAAGTCGGTGGCGTCGGGCCGGACGCTGAAGCAGATCGCGCTCGGCGCGGGCAAGGCGCCGACACCGTTCATGTCGCGCAAGACCAAGATGGCAGCCGGCGCGGTGTGGGACGCCAGGGTGAAGAAGAAGCCCGAGGCCCATCCGAAGAAATCCTCGTCGATCCCGCGCTTCGTCGAACCGCAGCTCGCCAAGCTGGTGGAGCGCGCGCCGTCGGCGGCGGGCTGGGCGCACGAAGTCAAGTTCGACGGCTATCGGCTGCAACTGCGCGTCGAGGACGGCGAGGCCGCCTTGCGCACCCGCACGGGGCTCGACTGGACCGACAGGTTCGGCGCCATCGCCGAGGCAGGCGCAAAGTTGCCGGACTGCCTGATCGACGGCGAGGCGGTGGCGCTCGATCGTCACGGCGCGCCCGACTTCGCGGCCTTGCAGGCGGCGCTCTCGGAAGGCGATTCGAAGAGCCTGATCTTCTTCGCCTTCGATCTTCTGTTCGCCGGCGGCGAGGATCTGCGCCCGCTGCCGCTTTCCGATCGCAAGGCGCGCCTGAAGGAACTGTTGGCCGGCCTGAAGGGCAAGCACCCGGCGTTACGCTACGTCGATCACTTCGAGACCGCAGGCGATGCCGTGCTGCAATCGGCGTGCCGCATGCACCTCGAAGGTATCGTCTCCAAGGAACTCGACGCGCCCTACAGTTCCGGTCGCGGCGGCAGCTGGGTCAAAGCCAAGTGCCGCGCGGGCCATGAAGTCGTGATCGGCGGCTGGACCAGCGAGGGCAAGCGGCTGCGTTCGTTGCTGGCCGGCGTCCATAAAGGGAAGAAGCTGGTCTACGTCGGACGAGTCGGCACGGGATTCGGTGAAGCCACGGTGCGCACGCTGTGGCCGCGGCTTAAAGAGGCCGAGAGCGAGACCAGCCCCTTCGCTTCAGACGCCAGCCCGCCCAAGGAAGCCAACATGCATTGGGCGAAGCCCGAGCTGGTGGCCGAGATCGAGTTCGCCGGCTGGACCGGCGGCGGCAGCGTGCGGCAGGCGGCTTTCAAGGGCCTGCGCGCCGACAAGCCGGCCGATGAGGTCGAGGCCGAGACGCCGACGGGGGCGAAACTTGCCCCCGTCATCCCGACCGGAGCCCCCCTCGACTTCGCTCGGGGTAAACTTGAGGCGGAGCGGAGGGACCTCTCATCCACGGCAGGAAAAAAGGTCCCTCGACTTCGCTCCGCTCCGCTCGGGATGACGAGAGGGGTCGTGATGGGTGTCTCGATCTCCCATCCCGACAAGCCGCTCTGGCCCGACGAGAAGCCGCCCGTCACCAAGCTCGACCTCGCGCGCTACTACGAAGCGGTCGGCGCCTGGATGATCGATCATCTGAAAGGCCGGCCCTGCTCGATCGTGCGCACGCCCGACGGCATCACCGGCCAGACCTTCTTCCAGCGTCACGCCATGGCCGGCTCGTCGAATCTGATCGAGGAGGTGACGGTCAAAGGCGACAGGAAGCCCTACCTGCAGATCGACCGGGTCGAAGCGCTCGCCGCTGCGGCCCAGATGGGCGCCACCGAACTCCATCCCTGGAACTGCCAGCCCGGCAATCCCGAGCTGCCGGGCCGCCTGGTGTTCGATCTCGACCCGGCGCCCGACGTGAACTTCGCGGCCGTGATCAAGGCCGCGCGGGAAGTCCGCAAGCGCCTCGAAGCACTTGGCCTGGCAGCCTTCTGCAAGACCACCGGCGGCAAGGGCCTGCATGTCGTGGTGCCGCTCACGTCGGACAAGAAGAGCCCGGACTGGGACACCGCCAAGACCTTCGCCAGGGAGATCTGCCGCCGCATCGCCGACGCCGACCCCGAGCATTTCGTGCTCAGCATGGCGAAGAAGGAACGCACCGGCCGCATCTTCCTCGATTATCTGCGCAACGACCGCACGGCCACCGCCGTGGCGCCGCTGTCCTCGCGCGCCCGCCCCGGCGCCACCGTGTCGATGCCGATCGAGTGGAGCCAGGTGAAGTCAGGCCTCGATCCGAAAAAGTTCACGATCCGCACCGCGCCCGCGCTCCTGAAGAAAAGCAGGCCGTGGAAGAACTACGACAAGTCGGCGCGGCCGCTCCGTGGCGCCATCGAGAAATTGCTGAAATCTTGAACGATCAACCCTGCTGTCATCCCGAGCGAAGCGAGGGACCTTTGAGCGATTGCTGATGAAAGATCCCTCACTGCGTTCGGGATGACAAGAATTGGAGACCATCATGGCCAAGGCCCAGCACAAAGCGATGAAGCCGACCTGGGAGGGCCATCTCCGGCTCTCGCTGGTGACCTGTCCCGTCGCGCTCTTCTCGGCGACCGAGCGCAGCGCCGACATCCACTTCAACCTGATCAACCCCAAGACCAACAACCGCATCAAGATGCAGACCGTCGACGCCGGCACCGGCGACGTGGTCGAGCGCGGCGACCTGGTGAAGGGCTTTGCCGTTGCCAAGAACAAGTATGTCCTGCTCGACAAGGAGGAGCTCGACGCGGTGAAGCTCGAATCGACCCGGATCATCGACATCGAGGAGTTCGTCGACGCCGCCACCATCGATCGCATCTACTGGGACGAGCCCTACTACCTGGCGCCCTCGGGCAAGACCGGCATCGACGCCTTCGCCGTGATCCGCGCCGCCATGGTCAAGCAGAAGAAGGTGGCGCTGGGCCGTGTCGTGCTGCACACGCGCGAGCGAGTCTGCGCGCTGGAACCGCGCGATTCCGGCATCCTTCTGACGACGCTGCGCAGTCACGACGAGATCCGCGACAGCGGCGAGGTGTTCGACCGCAACCTGCCCAAGCCTGACGCCCGCATGCTCGACATCGCCGAGAAGATCATCGACCAGCAGGCGGCCAGGTTCGACCCGACCCAGTTCAAGGACCGCTACGAGGACGCGCTGCGCGAGCTGATCGCGCGCAAGAGCAAAGGCAAACCCGTGGTCTCGACCGCGCCTGAGGAGACCGACGAGAAGGTGGTGGACCTGATGGAAGCGCTGCGCCGCAGTCTCAAGGGCGGCGGCGGTCCCTCGCGCGAGAAGGCCGACCGCTTCATTGCGGCGCGCGACAAGGCGGGCAAGGCCAGGAAGAAGGCGGCCACGAAAAAGCGGGCGGCGTGATCACGCCGCCCGCCAATTCAGACTAGCTCTGTCTACTGGATAACGATCTCGACGCGGCGGTTCTGCGGCTCGCGGACATTGTCGCCGGTCTGGACCAGCAGGCCCGCTTCGCCACGGCCGACGACCGCGATCGCGGTGGCCGGCACGCCTTCGCGCACCAGTGCGTCCTTGACCGTGTTCGCGCGACGCAGCGACAGCGCCATGTTGTAGGCTTCCGTGCCCGACGTGTCGGTGTGGCCGGTCGCCGTAACGCGGGCATTGCCCTTGGTCTTGTAGGCGTTGGCCGCCTGCTTGATCGTGTTCAGCGCCTGCTCCGAGAGGTTCGCGCGATCCCAGTCGAAGAACACCATGAAAGACGGCGGTGCGACGGCGGCGGGAGCCGGCGCCGGTGCCGCGGCTGTCTCGGGCTGGCCGAACTTGACGGTCATGCCCAGCATCGCCGTGATGTTGTTGTTCTGGTAGGCGCCCGGGCTGGTCGTACCGTAGTAGCGGCCGTCCAGGTTGATGCGGAAGTTGCGGTCGACGTTCCAGCCGAGACCGACGATGCCCTGATAGGCGAACTGGGTACTGCAGAGCGAGCAGCCGTTGATCGACTGATCGGCGAAGGCGATGCCGGCACCGGCACCGACATACGGCGTGATCGTGGCGCCGGGGGCAAAGTCGTAAAGCAGGTTGGCCATGACGGAGAGCTGCTCGATGCGGCCGCTCACGTTGCTGAACACGTTGCCGAAGTTGGCCGTGCCGCGCCCGTTGTTGCTGCGGAACACGCCTTCGAGTTCGAGACGGGGACCGACGAAGTCGTAGCCCATGACGCCACCGACGGCGTAGCCGATGTCCATATTGTAGTTGTTGTTGTTCAACAGCCAGTTGCCGCCGCCCTCGATGCCGACATAGAAGCCCGGCGTGGATACGCCCGGCGTGAACATGGACTGGGCTTGCGCCGCCGCCGGCAGGACGAGAACTGCTGCTGCTGCTGCGAATAGAGCCTTTTTCATCGGATTTTCCCCTGAGGCGTGATTGCCTGGTGTGAGACGCGCTCCGGTCAACGGCAGGTCCGGAATCTCGTTGCCGGCCCGAACGCAGTCGGTTCCCGCCTGTGGCAGACGGGCAACAGTGGCTAGACTGGGGCATGACCAAGATCCTGCTGACGCGTCACGGCCACGTCGAAGGCATCCACCCGGCGCGCTTTCGCGGCCGGGCCGAGCTTCCCCTCACCGAGCTTGGCCTCGCCCAGGCCGACGCGCTGGCCCGCCGCATCGCGTCACACTGGAAGCCGGTGGCCGTCTACACCAGCCCGCGGCAGCGCTGCGTGGTGACGGGGGCCAAGATCGCGGCGGCCAGCGGGATCTCCGCCTCGGTGCATGAGGGGCTGGGCGACATCGACTACGGCGCCTGGCAGATGCGCACCCATGAGGAGGTCGAGGCCGAGATGCCGGCGGCCTATCAACTGTGGCGCGAGTCGCCGCATCTGGTGCGCTTTCCCGGCGGCGAATCCTTGCAGGACGTGGTGGCGCGGACGTCCGATGCGCTGCGGGCGATGCTGGCGCAGCATGCCAACGACACCGTCGTTCTGGTCGGCCACGACAGCGTCAACCGCGCGCTGCTCCTGCAGCTCCTCGACCAGCCGCTCTCGGCCTATTGGCGGCTGTCGCAGGACCCCTGCACTCTGAACGAGATCGAGGTCTTTGCCGCAGGCGACGTCCGGGTCGGCTTCATCAACGACACCAGCCATCTGCCGCAGCCGCGGCTCTCGAAAGATCCAGGTTAGCGCGAACAGGCCGCCGGTTCGGAGGTGATCTTGGCCGGTGCCGTCGCCGACCCCGCGGCCTTGCCACGATTGTCGAGCCTCACCGCCGTTCCGTCGACCGCGGGATGCAGCGCCTTGAAGTCGTGCGCTATTTTCTCCAGGGCGGGCACCACGCGGATCAGTCCGCCGCCGCCGTCGAAGACGATGTCGCCGAGCACCGGGTGAAAGGCGTAGACGGTGCGAACGCCGACCAGCGCGTCGAGTTCGAAGAAGGGTTTGCCGGTGGCCAGCGACCACAGCGCGAACGAGCGCTTGTCGGTGCCGATCGCGACACTGCGGCCGTCAGGCGAGAACTCGACGACGTAGGAGCGCGTGCCGACATCCAGCTCCCGCGGCTTGGCGTCGGGCCGGCGCCAGTCCCAGATGCGCACGACCTTGTCCTCGCCGGCCGTGGCGATGCGCTCGCCATCGGCGGAGAAACGCAGATGCCAGACCATCGCCGGCTTATGCCCCGGCAGCACCACCGGCGGCTGGGCACCGACGAGCCGCCAGATCGTGATCTCGCCGCCGCTGCCGGAGGAGGCCAGTATGTTCCTGTCGGTCGGATGGAAGGCCAGCCCGCGCACGTCGCGACCCGGGCCGGCTTCACGCAGCACGCGGCGTGAATTGCCGTCGATGTCGATCAGGCCGATCTCGCCGGATCGCGTGCCATAGGCCAGCGTGCGGCCGTCGGCGGCGAAGCTCAGGCGATTGACGTAGGCGCTGCCCATGTCGATCTGCCGTTCGCTGCAGTCGGCCAGCGATCTCAGATGGAGGTAGTTATCGTTTCGGCCATCGACGTTGCCGGCGGTGGCGGCGTTGCGGCCATCGCTGTCGACCGCGATCGCTATGACCCAGCCGGGGTGCCGGAACGGCTGGCAGATTGGTGTGAAGCGACCGCGCGCGTCGACGCTGTAGGCCCGCGTGCTGCGATCTCGGCCGCCGGTGACGAAGTAGCGGCCCTTGCCATCGTATCGCCCCGTTATGGTTTCGCGCTCGTTGTCGCGAAAGGTCGTCAGCATCGGCTCGAGGCTGGCGACATTCCATAGCCGCACGGTGCCGGACTGCGCCGCCGTAATGAGAGTCCGCCCATCGCCGGTCAATGCCAGGTCGCGTACCCAGTGGTCGCCGACATCGACGGTGCCGAGTAGCCGGAGCGTACGAGCGTCGCGCAGCCGCACGCTGCCGTCCCACATGGCGAAGAACACGACCTCATCGTCGGGACCATTGCGCAGCTTCCAGACCCGCTCGCGATGGTCGGTCACGGTCGCGAGTCGCGTCCCGGATGCGACATCCCAGGTATCGATCGCGCCGTCGCTGCTGGCGACGACGAGGCGCGCGCCGTCGGCCGAGATAGACAGACCAGGCAGATCGGCGTGGCCGGTCGATATTCTCCGGATCTCGGCCCACGTGCCGGTGTTCCACACGATGACCTGGCCGTTCTGATCGCTGGCGGCGAGGAAACGGCCGTCGCGGCTGAACTGCACGGCATACGCCCAACCCTCAAGACCGGGCAGGCTGCGCTCGAGTTCGCCGGTCTCGGCGTTCCAGATGATGAGCTGGCTGTCGTTGCCGACCGAGGCCAGGCGCTTGCCCGACGGATCGAAGGCCACGTCGTTGACGTAGCTTGTGTGGCCGCACAGCACGAGGGCCGTGCGCTTATCGAGATCCCACAGCCGGACAGTGCGGTCGCCGCCGGCGGTCGCGATCCGGCGACCATCTGGGCTGAACTCCATCGCCCGGATCTCGGTGTCGCGCTGGTGGCCGGCCAGGGCGATTACGTCCCTGCCCTTGTCGCCGGAGCGCACCATCACCGAGCCGTCACTGGTGCCGTAGGCATAGGCCGAGCCATCGCGCCGGATCGCCACCGCGAGGGCAGCGCTGCGCGGCTCGAAGTCACGGAAGGTCGCAAGCGGCATGCGGGCGACTCGCGCCGCCATCGCGATGATGGAGACGGCGCGCACATGTTCGTTCGGCCGCCGGTCGAGTCCTGCCGCGGCGTCGGCCACCTCCCTGAGCTCGGGCAGCCCGATCGCCGCGGCGGCGGTCACCAGCGCCTGGGTCGGGCGTTCCTGGAGCAGAAGCTGTTCGGCCTTGGCGAGCAGGCCGAGGCCGAGATTTTGACGCGCCGCGCGATCCGATTCCCAGGCAAGCCAGGCGACGCCGAGCGAGATCACGGCGGCGATGCTGGCGGCGAAGGCCCATCGACGGATGCGCCGCTTGTCGGTTTCCAACCGCAGGCGCTCGGCGTCGGCCCGCGTGCGCGCCGCTTCGGCAGATCTGGCGACAAAGGCTTCCAGTTCCGGCGACAAGGCGCCGGGGTGCTCGGTCTTCACCGCCTCGGCAGCAGCCAGCAGTGTCGTGCCGCCGGGAATCAGGTCGGCGTCGCGACCGCTGCGCTTCCAGACCTCGAACGCAGTGCTGAGCTGGCGGCGCAGTTGGATCGCCTGCGGCTGCAGCACCGGGCTGTTGCGCGCGCGATCCCATTGGCGCAGCAGCGCCTCGTGGGCCACCCGCAGGCTGCCGCCCGCGCGCACCAGCAGCCGGCCCTCGACCAGGGCGTCGATCAGCACGAGTGCGTTGGCGTCGCCCGCGAACAGTTTGCGCTTGGCGGTGCGGAGCGTGAGCCGCCCGGCCGAATCGATGTCGTCGACGAGCTGGCGCAGCAGGCCGTCGAGGCTCGCCTGGGCCTCCGGCGGCACGCTCTCGAACACCGCGTCGGCGTGGGCGGCGATCGCGCCCTCGAGCCCGTCCATGTGATCGTAGGTCTTGAAGGTGAGGCGACCGTCGCGCCTGGCCTCGAAGAGCTGGGCAAGCGTCATCTGCAGGAGCGGCAGGGCGTCGGGCCCGCTTACGGCATCGCGGATCGTGGCCGCAAGAGAGACGCCGTTGCGGCGCTCGAACTCCAGACCGGCCAGCCGCGCCGGACCCTTGATGATGTCGCCGATCTCGCTGCGGCCGGCCGGCGGCAAATCGTAGAGTGCGCCGCGGCGCTTGAGCTCGCGCAGGTCGGCATCGTTCTGCAGTTCGGCATAACGATCGCTGCGGAGTGTCAGCACCGTCCAGGTGCGGCCGGTCTCGACCAGGCGGCGAACGAAGCGCGTCAACATCGCGCAACCCGGATTCGACAGAACCGTCTCGAGCTGATCGACGATCAGAAACAGCCCTATGCGCGGCAGCCGGCCATCGGCGATCCGGCGCCGTTCGGCCGCCCGGTCGAGCGCCCAGCCGACCATGTCGACGGCAGCCTCGGGCGCCGCCTCGGCGAGCTTGGCGAACGATTCGGGCGTCTGGCACGATCCTGCCGCAAGCTCGGGCAGCACGTCGTCCCCGTAGAGTAGCTCCGCCAGGGCCAGCACCAGCTCGGCCGCTGGGTCGAGCGACGCCACACGCCATTCGTCGACATCGGCGACGCGGCTGCGCAGGAAGGCGGGCACGAGACCCGCTCTCACCATCGACGACTTTCCCGAGCCGCTGGCGCCAACGACGAACAACGCCGGTGTGCCGCCGTCGGCGGCGGCGCGAAGTTCCTCCAGCGCATCGGCAATGGCAAGTGTGCGGCCGAAAAAGGCGACGCTGTATTTGCCGTCGTAGGCGACAAGGCCTGGATAGGGCGACCCGAGCGTGGCCACGTCCCACACCGGGCCCGAGGGGATGTAGCCCTTGCGCCGCAGGAAGTCCTCGATCAGCCCGGCGACGAGATCCTCGAAACCGTCGAGGTCCGCGAATTTATTGAAGGCGCGCTTGATGTTGCCTTCGGCGGTGAACACCTGGCGATTCCACCACGCTTCGAGAAGCTGGTGCTGGGAACGCTCGACTTCGAAATTCCGAGCGTCGTACTGGATCGGCGCATCCTTCTTCAGGAAGAAGGTTTCGGGTTTGCCGACCTGCTCGCGCGCGGCCAGTGCCGTCTCGATCTCGAAGGTTGTGCCGCTTTCATAGGCGCTGCCGTCGGCACGCTGGTACATGTCGAGCCGCAGCGGCGTGCCGATCCGTTTCCACAGGATGGCCAGGACGATATCGAAGGCGCCCATCGCCTCGATGGCTTCCTGGAAGCCGGTCGAGGCGTCGAAGTATTTCCGCTCCCAGCGTTCGGCAACGAGATCGACGTGCGCGGACCAGCTTGCGGCAACCCGCGCGACGACCCGCTCGGCCACGTCACGTTCGGCCTCTACGTCCCCCGGCGAGGACAGGAAAACACGGATTCTGGGGCGTTCGCTCACAGCCGATACGATACGCTGCCGGCCGCCCTTGGAAAGGGGCACCACGACCTCACACCGTGTGAATGAGAGGCATTTCGGGACTTGGCCTTGCGCGGTTCTGCCGGCGAACCCACAATTGCTGACCCCGGAAGGGGCATTGAGCTTGGGGAGATCGAACAATGCGGAAGTTTTTGACCGGGACCGTGTGTGGTGCGTTGGCGTTCGTTGGCCTGCTCGCGTTCGTTGCGCCCTATGTGGGCGATGTCCTCGCCTCGAGCACCGAGGTCGCACAAAAGGGCGGTGGCAAGCCAGACAAGGAAGGCAGTGGCCTAAAGAGGGCAGCGCTGGGCTTCTGACCTGTCTACGGCAATTCTACACAGCTCGGCAGCGGCGGCGAGTCTTTGGCTCGCCGCCGTCTTCATTTCGCCTTCGACCGTCTCGGCGCACACGGTCGTCGTCTACTATGCCGGCGAAACCACCGAGGCGGCGGTCGCCTCGCCCAACTATCGCGCCCTCGTTGCCGCGCTCGAGGCGAGTTCCTCTCCGTCGGCCGCCGGGGCGCTCAAGAGCCTGAAGATCGAGGCCGAGGTCTTTCCTAAGCTGATCGACAGCGACATTGTCATTCTGCGCCAGGCGGCGGTGCGGCTCGACGCCGAACTTCTGGTCTTCACCAATCGCCTGGCCGCGGCCGGCCGTTACGCGGCGCAAACGCGCGACGGCTGGAGCGAACGCACCTTCGATCTGCCGACGCCGGCTTCGACCGACGCCGTCCTCGACTTCGCGCCGCTCGCTCGCGCCTCGTCGCTTCGCGCCGGGCTCGATGTCGTGGCCCGGTCGGCGCGGTCAGGCAGCGATGAGCTCGTTCTGATCGTGAAGGCGCATGGCGACGAGACCATGGCCGTAATGCCGCGGGTTGTCGCCGACCTGTCGCGGCCGGGCACGGCCCAGGAGTTGCTCGCGCAACTCGACGTCATCCAGCGCCCCGATGCCGAGCGGGCGTCTTGGGCCCATCCCAAGGGCATCACCAAGATTGAATTCTGGCGGGAACTGCGCCGCGCCGCGGAGCGGCACGGTTTGCGCTTTTCGCTGGTGGTGCTCGATTCCTGCCGCAGCGGCATCCTGACGCTCGACCAATACCGGCAGGTGCCGCCCGAAGTCGACGCGATCGTTCATTCCGGAGACGAGGACATCGCCTTCGGCCAGGTCGACTATGCCGTCGCCTTTCGCGATGCATCAGCCGGTGCGTCGCCAGCGGCCTCCATTGCAGTCGGTTTCGGCAAGTCGAGCCTCCTGATCGAGGGCCCCGTGAAGCGGTTCTATCGAAGCAACCTGCTGCTGCTGGAACAAATCCCGGTCTTCCTGTTCTTCGTCCCGCTTGCCCTGTGGGCGGCGTGGTACTTCGTGCGGCCGCGCCTTCTGGCGGCATATCGATAGCCCGCGGGGATCCATGTCTGCGGTCGAGCGACATCTTTTCTCAGCCGGCCCCAAGCGCATCCTCGCGCTCGATGGCGGCGGCGTTCGCGGCATCCTGACGCTCGCCATCCTCGAGCGAATGGAGGCCGTTCTCCGCGAGCGCTCGACGGCCCCTGCCACGTTCCGGCTCTGCGACTACTTCGACCTGATCGGCGGCACCTCGACCGGATCGATCATCGCCTCGGGCCTGGCGCTGGGACTGTCGGCGCAGGAACTGCTCGAGCTCTATCGAAGCCTGGCGACCCGGGTGTTCCGGCGGCCGTTCTGGAGCTTCGGAATCATCGGCCCGCGATTTTCCCGCGGACCGCTCGCCGCCGTTCTCAAGGAGATCATCGGCGACATCACGCTCGGATCTGACAAGATCAGGACCGGCCTGGCGATCGTCACCAAGCGCGCCGACAACGGTAGTGTCTGGATCCTGCACAACAATCCGCGCGGCCGTTACTTTGCCGCCTCGTCCGTAGGCGCCGGCAGCACCGCCAACGGCGACATCCCGCTCGCGTCGGCGATCCTGGCCAGCACGGCGGCGCCGACCTTCTTCCGGCCGGAGTTCATCAAGGTGAACGACCTCGAGCTCGGCGCCTTCGTCGATGGCGGCGTCAGCCCGCACAACGACCCGTCGCTGCACCTTCTCATGCTGGCGAGCCTCAAGGGCTACAACATCGGCTGGCCGCTGGGGCATGAACGCCTGCTGATGGCCTCGGTCGGCACCGGCTTTTTCCGGCACCGCCACAGCGTCGAACGCCTGCGCTACACGCCGTCGGTCTTCCAGGCGGTCAATGCGCTGACCTCGATGATCGACGATGGCAGCCGGCTGGTTCAGCTTCTGCTGCAATGGGCGTCGGACACGCCGACGCCGCGCGTCATCGACAGCGAGATCGGCGATCTTTCGGAGGACCGGCTGACGCACCAGCCGCTGCTGCATTACGTTCGCTACGACGGCCAGCTCGAGATCGACTGGCTGATCGACCGCCTCGGCATCACCATGACGCGCGAGCAGGTGATGCGGATCCAGAAGATGGACGATCCGCGCGGCATCGAGGCCCTGATCGAGATCGGCCGGCAGATCGCCGAGCGCCATGTGAAGGCCGAGCATTTCCCCGCGGTGTTCGATATCGCCGCGCCTGTAGAAGCCTGAACGACCTCAGGCGGACGGCGGCTTGATGCGGCGCTGGCGTCGCAGGATCACCCAGCTGACATTCTCGACCAGCGCGGCGCGGCCGAGCTGGACGATCAGGCGGATCAGCCGCGGCTGATCGTCGGTCGCGGTGGCGGCGCGCGCCTCGTCCCGCGCCAGGCTGAAGAGATGCGCCGAGACGGCAAACGAGCGCTGCAGATCGCCGAACGACATGAAGGCCTGATAGGCCTGGACGCTGGCGGTGATCGCGAGCGCAATGCGGCCGACCTGCAGCAGCAGCGTGGTGTCGAACACCGACTCCCGCACCGTCTGCTGGAGTTGGGTGACGTCGAGGAACTTGTTGCCGGCCACGATCAGCAGGCCGATGCCGAGACAGATGAATCCCAGAATGGCGAAGATCCGGGCTTGCCGGCGATAGCGCGAGACGACGCCGTTGTTGCCGAGGAAGTACGAGACCTGTTCGTCTATCCAGGCGTGCCCGGCCGCGGCGTGGCGCTTGCGGTCTTGCGGCGTGGGCGGTTCGCGCGGTCGCTGGATGTCGTCGAGCAGGAAGGCCGTGCGGATCGCGCGCCGGATCCAGGCGACCGACGTCGCCTGGGCGGGGTGGTAGTGATCGGCGACCGAGAGCGGCAGGCCGCTTGCAATCCACGCCGCCTGGATGCGGCCGGCCTCGGCCAGCGCGCGGAGGTCGGTGTGCAGGCGCTGCCATCGGCTTCGGGTCGAGGTGAGCCACACGGCAAATCCGGCGATCAGGGCCGATGTGGTGATGATCTTGGCCAGCGACGGCGCGATTGTTCCATGCAGCGCCGAAGAGACAGCGGCGACGATAGTGGCGAGCACCATGAAGCGCACGGCGATGTTGGTGCGGCGCTGGAACTGGCTGGCGAGGTGGTCGGTCGCCGACTTCAGGGCATCGACGGTCGGCGCCGCCGGATCGTTGCTCCACGCTTCGCGAGATCTTCCGTCGCGCTTCAGCAGGCGGTTGAGCGTGTTGAAGGCCGACAGGATGGCGACGTGGCGGTTTTCGCCGCTGCGCGCGCCGATCCGTACCGCGTCGGGATAGAGCCAGCGGGTCTGGCCGACATGGGCGGGCGGCGTCTCGCCGGCGCGCGCGGTGATCACATGGGCGACCGCGCCGCCCTCGTCGTACTGCAGCGGCTCGCCCTTGTTCCAGCCGGCGTAGCGCCCCTTGAGCTTAGCGCGGACGATCTCCGCGGTGCCGCCGTCGCCGCGCGCCTCGTCGCCGTCCCACAGAGCGATCAGCAGATGGGAATGAAGCGCGGTAAAATTGCCGGCCCAGGCATAGCCCACCGTCGGATCGGCGTGGTCTTCGGGGCAGGTGACGACCAGCCGGGCCGCGGCGAGCAGGCGGTCGAACTCTTCCCGGCTGTCGGCGGTCGCGAAATCGCGGCGGTAGCTCTCGGCGGCGCGCGGCAGCACGACGATGATTTCCGCCCCGAAGCGTTCCCGTGCGAGCCGGGCCACCAGCCGGTCCGCGCCTTCGGCCAGGCCGGTCAGCAGGACGAGCGGGACGTCGGGCGCCCTGGTGCGCACGCCCTCGAGGAGGGAGATGACCGCGGCTTCGATCGCTTGGGTGCAATCTCCCGCGATCTGGCGATGGCCGGTCACGCCGACGGTCAGGGGGACCTGGAAGGGAGGCACGCGGCACCCTCGACGGCGGGCATTGGGCTGTCAACGACCCTTGACCTCGGCGGCCAGTTCCCCGACTTAAGGCGCGCAATGCAGCGGGCCTTTCCTTATGACGTGATCGTGGTGGGCGGCGGCCATGCCGGCTGCGAAGCGGCGTCCGCGTCGGCGCGGCTGGGCGCGCGCACGCTGCTGCTCACCCACCGGCTCGATACGATCGGCGAGATGTCGTGCAATCCCGCTATCGGCGGGCTGGGCAAGGGCCATCTGGTGCGCGAGATCGATGCGCTGGATGGGATCATGGGCCGGGCGATCGACCGGGCCGGCATCCAGTTCCGCACGCTCAATCTTTCCAAGGGTCCGGCCGTGCGCGGGCCGCGCGCGCAAGCCGATCGCAAGCTCTATCGCCAGGCCGTGCAGGCGCTGCTGGCGGAGCAGGCCAATCTCGATATTCGCGCCGAGGCAGTTGCCGATATCGTTCTGGATGCAAGCGGCACCTGTGCCGGCGTGGTCACGGAATCCGGGGCCGAAATCGGCGCGGGACGGGTGATCCTGACGACGGGGACGTTCCTGCGAGGCCTGATTCACCTGGGCGAAATCAAGACACCGGCGGGACGGGCGCGTGGTGACGGGGTTGAAGAACCATCGACCTTGCTCGCGCAGACGTTGCAGCGCTTCGGTTTCGCCCTTGGGCGTCTCAAGACCGGGACGCCGGCCAGGCTTGACGGCCGTACGATCGATTACAGCGCGCTCGAGCGCCAGGACGGCGACGATCCGCCGGTGCCATTTTCTTATCTCACCGATCGCATCACCACGCCGCAGATCGCCTGCCACATCACGACCACGACGGCGGCCACGCACGCCATTATCCGGGCCAATCTGCACCGCGCACCCATGTACTCGGGGCAGATCGAGGGCGTGGGTCCACGCTACTGCCCCTCGATCGAGGACAAGGTCGTGCGGTTCGCCGCCCGCGACCGGCACCAGATCTTTCTCGAGCCCGAGGGGCTGGACGATGACACCGTCTATCCCAACGGGATCTCAACCTCCCTGCCCCGCGATGTGCAAGTCGCGATGTTGCAGACCATCCCGGGATTGGAGCATGCAGCCATGCTCCGACCAGGGTATGCCATCGAATACGATCATATCGACCCGCGTGAGCTGCACGCGACCCTGGAGACCCGGCGGATTCCCGGTCTTTACATGGCAGGCCAGATCAACGGCACCACCGGCTACGAGGAGGCCGCTGCGCAGGGTCTGATCGCCGGGTTGAATGCAGTGCTGGCAAAGCCCTTTATCGTCGACCGTGCCGACGGCTATCTCGGTGTTTTGATCGACGATTTGGTCTCCTTGGGCGTCACCGAACCCTACCGGATGTTCACGTCGAGGGCCGAGTATCGTCTCTGGCTGCGTGCCGACAATGCCGACCAGCGTTTGACTCCGCGCGGTCTCGACATCGGCTGCATCGGTTCCGAGCGCGCAAGAATGTTTCACGTGAAACAGCAAGCCTTGCTCGATGCCCGGAATCTGGCCGCGACCCTCAAGGCCAGCCCTTCGGCTCTCGCCAAGCGCGGCATCACGATCAGCCAGGATGGCGTTCTGAAGTCAGCGACGGATCTTTTGGCCTATCCGGAAATCCCCTGGGGCAGGCTCATCGCGCTTTGGCCGCAGCTTGCCGCCATTCCCGCGGACATCGCCGAACAGCTTACGATCGACGCCCGCTATGCAGGCTACCTTGACCGCCAGCGCCAGGACATCGGCGCTTACCGCCGCGACGAAGCTCTAGAGCTGCCCGGGGATCTCGACTATGGCGCGGTCGGCAGTCTGTCCAACGAAGTCCGCCAGAAGCTCGAAGCCCACAAGCCCGCGACCTTGGGCCAGGCGGCGCGGATCTCGGGTGTCACCCCTGCAGCCCTGGTGGCCTTGCTGAAATTCGTTCGGCGCCGGGCGGCTTGAATGAGCCGCGATCTCTTTGTCCGCGAAATGCGGCACATCGGGGTCGATGTTTCACGTGAAACACGGGACCAGCTCGAAGGATTGGTCCATACGCTGCTGCGCTGGCAAAAGGCTATCAACCTGGTCGGCAATGCCACCATGGACAGTATATGGGTCCGCCATGTCCTGGACTCGGCCCAGCTAAAGCTCCTGATCCCGCAAGGCGCCAAAACCCTGACCGATCTCGGCAGCGGCGCCGGATTTCCCGGCCTGGTCGCCGCAGCGATGCGACCCGATCTCGAGGTCACCTTGATCGAATCGGACGCCAGGAAAGCGGCCTTTCTGGGCGAAGCGGCACGCCGCATGGGGCTGGAAAAGCAGCCCAAAATCGTGGTCGGCCGTATCGAAGCCGTCCCGCCAGCCCAGGGCGATGTCGTCACGGCCCGCGCGCTCGCGCCCCTGAGCCAGTTGCTGCAATGGGCCCAGCCGCACCGGACGGATACCGCTATTTGCCTTTTCCACAAGGGGAAAGGCTGGCAGGCCGAACTCACGGAGGCCATGAAGGACTGGGATATTCCCGGCAAGCCTTTCACCAGCGTGACCGACCTTGATGCCGTCATCCTCCGAATCGGCTCCTACAGTCTTCGCGATCGCGAACCAAAAGGGCGGCGTCGGAAAAACGACGACGGCGATTAACCTCGCAACGGCCCTGGCCGCCGTCGGCGAAAAGGTGCTGCTGATCGACCTCGATCCCCAAGGTAACGCTTCGACCAGCTTGGGCATCTCAAGAAGTGAGCGCTCACCCGGTTCCTATGAATTCCTGCTCGGCCTGTCGCCGCTCGACGACTGCGTCCGCCCCTCGCAGATTCCCAATCTCTCCGTGATCCCCGCCTCGACCTCGCTGGCCGGCGCCGAGATCGAATTGATCGACATGGAGCGCCGCGAGCACCGCCTGGTCGAAGCGCTGGCCACCGGCGATGCGCGCGCCCGCTGGACGACCGTCCTGATCGATTGCCCGCCCTCGCTCGGCCTGGTGACGCTGAACGCGCTGGTCGCGGTCGACGCCGTGCTGGTGCCGCTGCAGGCCGAGTTCCTGGCGCTGGAAGGCATCGGTGCGCTCGGCACCACGGTTGCACATCGCCGGCGTCGTCCTGACCATGGTCGACCGCCGCATGACTCTCAGCCAGCAGGTCGAGGCCGACGTCCGCGCCCACTATGGCGAGCTGGTGTTCGGCACCACGATCCCGCGCAACGTGCGCATCGCCGAAGCGCCCTCGCATGGCCTGCCCGTGCTGATCTATGACAATGCCTGCGCCGGGTCGCAGGCCTATATTTTGCTGGCGAGCGAATTCATCCGTCGCCGGCGCACCGCAGCAGAGCAGGCAACGTCTCATGAGCCAACCTCCTAAACCACGCGGCCTCGGCCGCGGTCTCTCCGCCCTCCTCGGCGACGACGAAGTTGCCGCCACGGTTGCACCCGCTGCAGCTCCGGCCCCCGCCCCGCCGCCCTTGCCCGACTATCCGACCAAGGAAGCCGAGCGTCATTTCCCCAACCGGCCGCCACTCACCTTGCCGATCGGCCAGCTGAAACCCGGCAGGATGCAGCCGCGCACCAGCTTCGAGGGCATCGAGCTGCTGGTCGAATCGGTCAAGGAGTTCGGTCTGCTGCAACCCATCCTGGTGCGGCCGCTGCGCGACGCCGCCGACACCTACGAGATCATCGCCGGCGAGCGGCGCTGGCGGGCGGCGCAGAAGGCGCAGCTCCACGACGTGCCGGTGGTGATCCGCAGCATCGGCGACATGGATGCGCTGCAGCTCGGCCTGATCGAGAACCTGCAGCGTGCCGACCTGACGCCGATCGACGAGGCCCTGGGCTATCGCCGGCTGATGGACGATTTCTCGCAGACCCAGGACGATCTCGCCAAGACCATGGGCAAGAGCCGCCCGCACATCGCCAACACGCTGCGCCTGCTCGACCTGCCACTGTCCGTCCAGGAGATGATCCGCATCGGCCAGCTCTCGGCCGGCCAGGGCCGCGCGATGCTGGGCCTGGCCGACCCCGCCCTGATGGCAGCGCGCGCGGTCGAGGAAAAATTGTCGGTGCGCGATGTCGAGCGCCTGGCGGGTGCCGAGAAGCGGACAGGCAAGGGCGGCGGCAAGGCCGGCGCCAAGGCGACCAAGAGCGGCGACACGCAGGCGCTGGAGAAGCGCATCGAGGAGGCGCTCGGCCTGAAGGCCGATCTAAAGCTGCGCGGCGTCGGCGAGCAGAGCCTGCTGACGCTCGAGATCCGCGACTACGATCAGCTCGATACGGTGGTCGAGCGCCTCACCCGGCGCTGAGCCCGGCGTCTCCGCAACCATTGTGCGGAAACCTCCTCTACGCTATATATTGTGAGGTTAGAGGTCGCCCTGCAATACCCGTACGATCACGGAGAATGATCGGCGGCATGCCTGTTCTCATGCTCCTTCGCGGCGTGGCGCTTGCGGAATGAGTAGTCTTGCGGCAAGTTCGCGCCGGTTCGCGTTTCACTGCAACAGCTTTCTTAGCAGCCGCATTGGTCGCTGAGAGAGCTTGTTTGCTTTTATGGCATCGAAGGATCAAGGCGGCTCCCATGCGGGTAGCGAAATCCCTCTCTCAATTTACTTCAGACGCAATGGCTCGATTCCAAGCGCTCGACAAGCCTAGCAGTGAGCACCGCAAGTTGTCCGAGGCAAAGCGGTCCAATGACGCGCGACCCTACAAGAGTGCGACGATGACCAAGCGCGGCCGTGAAACCGTTGTTGAATCGGTGAAGAGCGCTCGTCGCGCAATTCGCCTGCTGATCAAAAAGTAGCAAGCTATCGTGGTGCGGTCGGTGCGCGCGCCCGCGCGAACAGGTATCGTTGCGCGCGGGACTGCAACCGGACGTCGAAATTCCCGGTACGTTAACGATGGAATGACGATTAGCGTCCGACAACGCTACAAAGATCTAGTCGCCGTAATCCACCCTTGGATTCTGAAGTTCGAAGCCGACGTCAATTCGGATTTCGATCTCGATAGATCCGACTACGTCGTCGATGTGAACCATGACTTGATCTACCATGTCGCCGTCAGCACCCAGATAGACATCAAGCGCTTCAAAGATTTTCATTTAAGTGACGGCAAGGATGGCATTCCAAAGGTCGAGGATCGCCCTCGTGCGGATGCCGTCAAGAGAGCGGCCTACACCATAAAATGGATCACTCGGCTTAGGCCGCTCGGCGTCGTCATCTTGAATAAAGACGCCCGGCTGCCAATCGATCTGACGCTGCTCAATGAGTCGTTTGCCTGCCACTTTGCTTCCGTTGCAATAGGCGCCGAGTTGAAGTTGCCGTCTGGCTTCCGCCTGACCGACGAGAGACAACGCGAACTCATCTACGATCTGCACTATCGCAACGTTAACGAAGACTATCTCTTGGCTCTCTTTCAGATCGCGTTCGACGCCGCGACCGGCGAAGAAGTTGTTACTGGGCTCCGCTAGGAACGTGCCGAAACGACGCCAGAAGTTTTGGGATTTCAATTCGATAGTCGCTGACCCAGATCGGCTCCACACCAAGAGATCGAAGATCGGCTGCGACGAGATAATCGCAGGCTCGATCGAGCGGTGTCGCCGCAGATCCCGCCTTCAAGACATAGGACTCCCTAATCGCATAGTGAATAGGCATGTCTCCCGACAGCAATTCGCGACCTTGCTGCAGCAGCCGCCGCACATTTGAATCTCGAAAAGAAAAGCCGACAAACAAACACGTTAGGCGCGTAAACGCATGGAGCTGGCAGAGCCCCGCCCAAGTTTGGCGCCCGCTGGCCTGCTCATGGTAAGACTGCTCCGAGAATACCAGCTTGATGTTTCGAGCATTGGTATCCGTAACGACTGCTCGCGGGAGATAGCCGTGAAGATGAACGATACCAACTTGCGATTTGGCGCGCTGTCGGCTCCATTTTTTTAGATCGTCACCAGAAGAAAGGGCAACGGCTTTCACCTTCTTGTCAGACGACTCGAGTGCTGTTTCCAGCAGGTCATCGAAATTGTAGGTGAGGCCAAGTGCGCCGCCGGCCTGCTCGTGTGACTTCGACGCCAGCATGGCGGCGACCTCCATAAGAACCTTGTTTCCCTTGACCTCTTGGGCCTTGCGGTAAAGCGCATCCGTGAGATTTGCATGGAATGCACGCTCGGTCGCGGCAACTGCACGAATTGCCGATACGAGCGCCAAAGTTGTCATGCCGAGTTTCCTGCCAGCACGATCTAGGCGGCGCCCCATGGTTCCAGACAGAGCGGAAATCGCCGCTTCCCGGATGAGTTCATCCCAACTTGGAAGGCGCGATCCCATTGAAACGCCTGCGCCCACAACCAGACAAAGATCGCCTCGCTGAAAGGCATCCCATGCCGGGCGGATAGGTCGGTAACGGTGTGTGCTCCACCGTTCGAGATCGAATTCGGCCATAGCTAGTGCTCGGCCCTCTGCCGCGAGTGAGTCTTGTACTCTAGCGACCCGATCACCAATGGTTCGGCGGCGCTGCCCGCTCCGCCGCGTTTGCGCCCGTTGTCTCTGGTTGCTGGCCATGGCCTGCCTTGCTCGCCTCAGTTGCTCGGACGATACACGAGCGGCGCCAGGCAGACGATGGGCGCTGCGGGCGGGCGAGTTCGAGTTGTTGAAACTTCTCGCTGAGAATCCCAACCCGCCTCTTGGCCGCGCCGTGCGCAGCGCCGGTTACATGTTCGTGCCTCCCGAGGACTGAGGGAACCAACGCGCGCTTTCAGCGTTTACCGGCACACGGCCGGAGTCTTGTCTCCGCGCAGTTGCCGGAGGCGTTTGAATGTCCAGTGACTCACTCATCGACCAGCATCGCGCCATCGTTTCGCTGATGGAGGAGCTGGAGGCCGTCGACTGGTACAACCAGCGCGCCAAGGCGACCGAGAATCCCGAATTGCGCGCCATCCTCGAGCACAATCGCGACGAGGAGAAGGAACATGCCGCGATGGTGCTGGAATGGCTGCGCCGCGGTGACCCCAAGCTGAACGAACATCTGCGCACCTTCCTGTTCACCGAGGGGCCGCTGACCGCGGCCGAGACCGCCATGAAGCAGGGCGGCGGCGGTGATGGCGAGGAACCCACTCCGAGCGCCGATGGCAGCCTCGGCATCGGCAGTCTGCGGCCCACATCAGGACGGGCGACGACATGAAGAACCATCTGTTCCGCGATCGCGCGCCGATCACCGAAGCCGGCTGGGAAGAGATCGAGAAGGAAGCCAGGCGCACGCTCCGCGCGCTGCTGGCCGCCCGCCGCGTCGTCGATTTCAAAGGCCCGCTGGGCTGGGGTGCATCCGATGTGGAGCTGGGCCGCGCCGATCCGATCGCCTCGCCGCCGAACGCCAAGGCCGTGCAGGCAAGGCTGCGCCGCATCCAGCCGCTGGTCGAGCTGCGCATTCCCTTCGAGGTCAGCCGCGCCGAACTCGACGCCATCGACCGCGGCGCCCGCGATCCCGATCTCGAGTCGGTGACGGCGGCGGCGCGCGAGATCGCTCTCGCCGAGGATCGCGCGATCTTCCATGGCTATGCGGCCGCCAAGATCACCGGCATTTGCCCCGCGCAGGCATCGGCCGCTGTGCCGCTGGGTGCAAGCCACGCCGACTATCCGGGCGCGGTGTCCGCGGCGCTGACGAAGCTGCGCGACGAGGGCATCGAAGGCCCCTTCGCCGTGGTGCTGAGCGAACAGCTCTACAAGGATCTCGCCTCGCGCACCGACGAGGGCTATCCGATCATCAGCCACGTCCAGCGCTTGGTCGACGGCGACATCGTCTGGGCCCCCGGCCTCGACGGCGGCGTGGTGATCTCGCTGCGCGGCGGCGACTTCGAGCTGACCGTGGGCCAGGATTTCTCGATTGGCTATCTCGACCACAATGCCGAGCGCGTCAGGCTCTACCTCGAGGAGAGCTTCACTTTCCTGATCCTGTCGCAGCAGGCCGCCATCCCGCTCATGTCGGGCGGCAGCAAGAAGCGCTAGCGCCGCGCCTTCGCCGAGCGCGCGGCTTGAGCCAGGCGCAGGCAGAGGCGGCGGGCAATCGCCTCGTCGGGCAATCCCGTGCGCTTGCACTCCATCTCGGCGTCCAGGATCGCCGTCAGGGAGGCGCTGAGGCGCGGCAGCGGCCAGGTACGCAGATGCCGCTCGAAGCGCTGGCGCACCGGCCCGCCGCGCGGCAGGCCGCGGGCCTTGAACATCGCCGATTCCATGCTGCCGCCCTTGCTGGCGTGCGCCGACACGATGTGAAGCTGGTCGGCGTGGCGCTGCAGCGAGCGCACGAGCTGTACCGGGTGACCGCCTTCGGAAAAGACGCGGTCGAGGGCGCGGTCGAGCGCCACCAGCTCGCCGTCGAAGGTGGCGGCGATGACATCGTCGATGCCGATTGCGGCGGTGTCGCCCAGGATGTTCACGGCATCTTCCAGCGTGATGGTCTTGTTGGCGTCGCCGGCCTTGTAGAGCAGCAGCTTCTCGATCTCGCTGCGGGTCTGGCCGCGGTCGCCGCCCAGCCGCTCGACGATCCAGGGCAGGGC
>LNFM01004444.1_pt1 | contig 25813 bp, 32 predicted proteins | sample 596031 | NCBI WGS metagenome assembly LNFM01 (sample SAMN04254537, study PRJNA301005) | activated carbon metagenome | isolation source: dual media filters at the Ann Arbor, Michigan drinking water treatment plant | place: USA: Ann Arbor | reverse complement strand
CTTGATCGAACCGAAATTGGCGAAGCTGATCGCGTTCGCGGAGCTGGCGTTGGCGCTGTTCAATCCGATGAACAGGCCGGTTACGACGCCCACGGTCAGGACCGCGGCGACGATCTTGGGGATAATGCTGGTCCTCTTGTTCATTGTTGTCGTCCTTTCGAACCGGCGCCGGGGTGTTGCCTGTTTTCCGCGCCGTTGATGCGCCGTTGTAAGTCCCGGCCCCTGAACGCTGCATTAACCCGGCATTCATCCGTCATTCACCTTCTGGGGATTGTCGGCGGCGGGCCGATGGCGCTATCTACGGGTGATGAACGAGATACGCGCGGTGATCCTGCTGAGCGGCGGCCTCGACTCCGCCACCTGCCTGGCGATGGCCAGAGCGGAAGGATATATCTGCCACGCGGTCTCGTTCCGCTACGGCCAGCGCCACGCGGTCGAGCTGGATTCGGCCAGACGCATCGCGGCTTGGGCGGGCGTGGCCGAACACATCGTCATCGACATCGACCTGCGCCAGTTCGGCGGCTCGGCGCTGACCGCCGACATCGCCGTGCCGAAGAGCCGCAGCGCCGCCGAGATGGCCGACGGCATCCCGATCACCTATGTGCCGGCGCGCAACACCATCTTCCTGTCCTATGCGCTGGCCCTGGCCGAGGTGCGCGGCTCGAGCGACATCTTCATCGGCGTGAACGCGCTCGACTACAGCGGCTATCCGGACTGCCGGCCGGCGTTCGTCGAATCGTTCCAGCACACCGCCAACCTGGCGACGCGCGCCGGCGTCGAGGGCAAGCGGCCGCTGCGCATCCACACGCCGCTGATGGACATGTACAAGGCCGAGATCATCGCCGCAGGCAAGGCTCTGGGCCTCGACCACGCGATGACGGTCAGCTGCTACGACCCTACGCCGGACGGCGCCGCCTGCGGGCAATGCGACTCCTGTATCCTGCGCAAGAAGGGCTTCGCCGAGGCCGGCCTGCCGGACCCGACGCGCTATGCTCCCAAAAGCACCGGGCCATGACCTATACCGTAAAGGAGCTGTTCTACACGCTGCAGGGGGAAGGCGCCAATGCGGGCCGCCCGGCGCTGTTCTGCCGCTTCGCCGGCTGCAATCTGTGGACCGGCCGCGAGCAGGACCGGGCGGACGCGGTCTGCAGCTTCTGCGACACGGACTTCGTCGGCACCGATGGTCCCGGCGGCGGCAAGTTCGCGTCGCCGGAAGCGCTGGTCGCCGCGGCGCTGGGCGAACTGCCCGACGGGGTTCCGTCGCTAGGGATGCTGGTGGTCTGCACCGGCGGCGAGCCGCTGCTGCAGCTCGACACGGCGCTGATCGATGCCTTCCACGCGGCCGGCTTCGAGATCGCGGTGGAGACCAACGGCACCATCGAGGCGCCCGCCGGCATCGACTGGATCTGCGTCAGCCCCAAGGCCGACGCGCCGTTGAAGCAGACCAGCGGCCACGAGCTGAAACTGGTGTTCCCGCAGCACAAGGCCCGGCCGGAACGGTTCGAGGCGCTGGCCTTCGAGCACTTCTTCCTGCAGCCCATGGACGGGCCCGACCGCGAGGCAAACACCGTGGCGGCCACCGCCTACTGCATGGCGCACCCCAGATGGCGCCTGTCGCTGCAGACCCACAAGATGATCGGGATCCCGTAACTCTCTACGTCATTGCGAGGAGGCGAAGCCGACGCGGCAACCCAGACACTGTTGCCGCTGCATCGCTGTTTCTGGGTTGCTGCGCGGCTCGCAATGACGGCAATAGAAGAGGTTTCATCCCCTGCCCCGGTACGCCGGCACGCCCTGGTCGGGAAGCCACAGGCCCTCGGGCACGGGGCCGGTCTGGTAGAACACGTCGATGGGGATGCCGCCACGCGGATACCAGTAGCCGCCGATGCGCAGCCATTTGGGCTCGGCCGCTTCGACGATGCGCCGGGCGATGGCCACGGTGCACGCCTCGTGGAACGCGCCGTGGTTGCGGAAGCTGGCGAGGTACAGCTTCAGCGACTTGGATTCGACGATGACGTCGCCCGGCACATAGTCGATCACCAGATGGGCGAAGTCGGGCTGTCCGGTCACCGGACACAGCGAGGTGAACTCCGGGCAGGTGAAGCGGATCAGATAGGTCGCGTCCTGGTGCGGGTTGGGCACCACCTCCAGCACCGCCTCGTCAGGCGATTTCGGCAGCGGCGTCTGGTGGCCAAGCTGGTCGAGCGACGTATATGAGTCTTCGGACATGGGGAGACCTTTCCGATGCCTTCATTAACCCATATCGCCCTGCATTGCGAAGACCTCGACGCGTCGATCGCGTTCTACCGCGACTATTGCGGGCTGCATATCAGCCACGACCGGGCCGACGACCACGGCCGCGTGGTGTGGATGTCGGAACCGGGCAAGGAACACCAGTTCGTCATCGTCATGATCTCGGGCGGCAAGGTCCATCCTCAGGAGGAGGGCGATTTCAGCCATCTGGGGTTCGCCATGGAAAGCCGCGACGCGGTCGATGCGGTCGCGGCGCGGGCGACAGGGGCCGGTCTGCTGGCCTGGCCGCCGCGCGACGAGCCCTATCCGGTCGGCTATTACTGCGGTATCCGGGCACCCGACGGCAACGTGGTGGAGTTCAGCTACGACCAGCCGCTCGGCCCGGGCGCCGGGCAATCCGCACTGGCGCACGCGGATGCTTGAACCCCTTGGGGGCAGTCTCTAAGTTGTCCCTTCCTGCCCACTGGACCGACCGCGAACATGACCGTCCGGAGAGACTTCGTCGATACCATCGGGAATACCCCGCTGATCCGGCTGAACCGCGTTTCGGACGCGACGGGCTGCGAGATTCTGGGCAAGGCCGAGTTCCTCAATCCGGGCGGGTCGGTAAAGGACCGCGCGGCCTGGGGCATCGTCAAGGACGCCGAGGAGAAGGGACTGCTGCGCCCCGGCGGCGTCATCGTCGAGGGCACCGCCGGCAACACCGGCATCGGCCTGGCGCTGGTGGGCAACGCGCGCGGCTACAAGTCGGTGATCGTCATCCCCGACACCCAGAGCCAGGAAAAGATCGACATGCTGCGGCTGTGCGGCGCTGATCTGCGCCTGGTGCCGGCCGTGCCCTACAAGGACCCGAACAACTATGTGAAGGTGTCGGGCCGGCTCGCCGAGGAGATCGCCAGGACCAATCCCAACGGCGCGATCTGGGCCAACCAGTTCGACAACCAGGCCAACCGGCGCGCCCATTACGACACCACCGGTCCCGAGATCTGGGAACAAACCGACGGCACGGTCGACGGCTTCATCTGCGCCGTCGGCACCGGCGGCACGCTGGCCGGCGTCGGCATGTTCCTGAAGGAGCGCAACAGCGCGATCAGGATCGGCCTGGCCGATCCCATGGGCGCGGCGCTTTACGAGTACTATGCGCACGGCGCGCTGAAGGCCGAAGGTACGTCGATCACCGAGGGCATCGGCCAGGGCCGCATCACCGCCAACCTGGAGGATGCGCCGATCGACTTCCCGTGCCAGATTTCCGACGAGGAAGCGCTGCCGCTGGTCTTCGATCTGCTGGAGTTCGAAGGCCTGTGCCTGGGCGGATCGAGCGGTATCAACGTGGCCGGCGCGGTCCGGCTGGCAAAGGAACTGGGTCCCGGCCACACCATCGTCACCGTGCTGTGCGACTACGGCACCCGCTACCAGAGCAAACTGTTCAACCCCAAATTCCTGCATGAGAAGGGCCTTCCCGTGCCCCATTGGCTGGAGGCATAGATGATCGACCCCACCGAAGCCCTCGTCTCGACCGACTGGCTGCTCGACCATCTGGAACAGCCGGATCTGCGCATCGTCGATGCGAGCTGGTACATGCCCGACCAGAACCGCAACCCGCGCGCCGAATACGCCGTGGAGCATATTCCGGGCGCAGTGTTCTTCGACGTCGACGAGATCTGCGACCTCGACAACCCGCTGCCGCACATGCTGCCGCCGCCGGAGAAATTCGCCAGCCGCATGCGCAGGCTGGGGCTGGGCGACGGCAACCGCATCGTGGTCTATGACGGCTCGGGACTGTTCAGCGCCGCCCGCGTGTGGTGGATGTTCCGGGTGTTCGGCCACGAGGATGTGTCCGTGCTCGACGGCGGCCTGCCGAAGTGGAAGGCCGAGGGCAAGCCGCTGGCCGACCTGCCGGAGATGTCGCGCGAGCGCCACTTCACCGCCCGCGCCAACGCCACCCTGGTGCGCGAGGCCGACCAGATCATGGCCCATCTGGGCCATGGTCATGACCAGATCCTGGATGCCCGCAGCCCGTCGCGTTTCCACGCGCAGGAGCCGGAGCCGCGCCCGGGCATCCGCGGCGGGCACATTCCGGGCAGCAAGAACGTCCATTACCGGACGCTGCTGAACGCGGACGGCACCATGCTGGGCCGCGACGCGCTGCGAAGGGCGTTCGTCGATGCCGGCGTCGACTTCAACAAGGGCATCGTGACCACCTGCGGCTCGGGCATCACCGCCGCCATCTTGGCGCTGGGGCTGCACGTCCTGGGCCATCGCCGCGTCGCGCTCTATGACGGCTCGTGGTCCGAATGGGGCGGCCGGACCGATCTGCCCATAGAGACCTGAGATGAAGAAGCCGACGCGGATCGTCCATAGCGGCCGCGGCGGCAAATACGCGCCCGGCATGATCAACGTGCCGGTCTATCACGCCTCGACCATCGTGTTCCCGACCGTGGCCGACCTCCGCCAGGCGGTCACCCGGCGCAACGAGCAGGTGCTATATTACGGCCGGCGCGGCACGCCGACCCAATGGGCGCTGGCCGACGCCATGACCGAGCTGGAGGGCGGCGCCGGCTGCGTGCTCTACGGCTCGGGGCTGGCGGCCATCACCGGCTCGATCCTGGCCTTCGTCAAGACCGGCGACCACCTGCTGATGACCGACAGCGTCTACGAGCCGACCCGCCTGTTCTGCGACGGTGTGCTGAAGGAGTTCGGCGTCGAGACCAGCTATTACGATCCGCTGATCGGCGCCGGCATCGCCGGCCTGATGCGCCCCAACACCACCGTGGTGTTCACCGAATCCCCGGGATCGCTGACCTTCGAGATCCAGGACATTCCGGCCATCGCCGCCGCGGCGCATGCGGGCGGCGCGGTGGTGCTCAACGACAACACCTGCGCCTCGCCGCTCAATCTGCGGGTGCTCGACCTGGGCGCCGACGTGGCGATCCATTCGCTGACCAAATACGTGGTCGGCCATTCGGACGCCATGCTGGGCGCGGCCGTCGCCAATCAGGACTCCCTGGCCCGGCTGCGGCGGAGCGGCTTTCTGTACGGACACGCGGCGGCGCCCGACGACTGCTATCTGGCGCTGCGCGGCCTGCGGACGCTGGCGCCGCGCATGAAGCAGTGTGGCGAGACGGCGCTCAGGCTCGCCACGTGGCTGAAGCAGCGGCCGGAAGTGGACCGCGTACTGCATCCCGCGCTGCCCGATTGTCCGGGCCACGATATCTGGCGGCGCGACTTCACCGGCGCGTCAAGCATCTTCTCCATCACCTTGAAGCAAAGCAGCGATGCGGCGGTTTCGGCCATGCTGGACGGCTATCGGCACTTCGGCATCGGGTTCTCCTATGGCGGCTTCGAAAGCCTGGTGCTACCGTCGAATCCGTCGGGCGCCAGAACGGCGACGACCTGGGCCGGCCCCCTCATCCGCTTCCATACCGGCCTCGAGGATGCGGACGATCTGATCGCCGATCTGGAAGCCGGCCTTGAAAGGTTCAACGCGGCGCTATGACCGGACCGACCATCGCCATCGAAAGCCCCGACCAGCCTGAAGTGCAGGCCATGTTCGACGACGCCCGGGCGCTCTATCTCACCATGTATCCGGGAGGACGCACCCGGCTGCCGCAGATCGTGGACCTGCTGAAGCCCGACACCACCTTCTGGATCGTCCGCGAGGACGGCAAGGCCATCGGCTGCGGTGCGCTGACCCGCAACGACGGCTGGGGCGAGATCAAGCGCATGTATGTCACCGCCTCGGCACGGCGGCGCAACGTCGGCTCGCTGATCCTCGACACCATCGAGGATTACGCGCAGGCCAACGGCATACCGATCCTGCGGTTGGAGACCGGCGAGCGCCAGAGCGCGGCGATCAGCCTCTACCGCTCGCACGGCTACAAGCCGCGCGGCCCGTTCGGCGGCTACGCCGACGACAATATCAGCCTGTTCATGGAAAAGCGGCTGTAGTCCGTTACCGGATCGTCGCGCCTTCCGGCCAGACCATGGTCTGCATCAACGCCGCCACGCGGCCGCGCATGGTGGCAGCGTTCGCGGCCGGATAGCCGGCCATGAACCTCACCAGGATATCGGGCTGCATGCGGAAGACGTGCAGCGTGGTGAACGCCTGCTCGCCGTTGGCGCGCACCGAAAACACGCCCATGGTGCCTTCCAGGCGCCGCGGACCCTGGACGACCGCGATCGGGCCGGTGGTGATCTCTCGCGCACCCGGAAAGCGCTCCATGATCTCCTGCTTCGATGCCAGGAACTGCTCGTCGATGCTGCGCCCCTGGTTCACCGTCACCTGGGTGGTGACATAGGACGGCGCGTCCGACGGCTTCACATCGGCGTCGTCGACGGCGTAGGTGACGGATGCATCCAGTCCGGTCGCGTCATAAGTGTTCATCTCGTATTCGGCGAGCCCGGCGACCGCCTTCGGCAGTACGGTGCCCGACGCCTTGTGGAGGAACGCGCCGGGAATCCGGTCCGACCACGCGAGCCGGTCCTGCCGGGCCGAGAGGCTGGCGGCCGCCTCGGCGATTTCCGTCGCCTTGGCCTCGTCGCCCTGCCCTTTGGCCGCCTCGAACCGGATCATCAGCGCCAGCAACATGGCATGATCGCGCGACTCGGTGACACGGCCCAGCTCGTCGACCGCCCTGGCGGCGGTGGCGTCGGCCTCGGCGAACCGGCCGTCGCCAAGCTGGATGCGCGCGAGATAGATCAGCGCGGCGGCCCGGTCCTGGGTGCCGAGCTCGCCGGCCAATGCCTTGGCGAAGGCTGCCTCGGCGGCATCCAGGTCGCCCTTTTCCAGCAGCGCCTCGGCGGGCGCGAGCGGCCCGTGCGCCGCATCGTCCGCCGCGAAAGATGGCGTGGCGGCAAGCAGCAAGGCCGCGCCCAGCAGCGCGATGGCGCGCCGGGTGCGGGCGGCGCTCACGTCAGTCTACCGGAAACGCTGGCAGGGGTAGCTGTTGCCGCCGCGCGACATGTTGTCGAGCATGGCGGTGTTGCTGTCGGAATATTCCGAGCAGCTCTTGAAGGTGCTGTCGCTGTCGCCGAGATAGCGGCCGCCGCCGTCCATGCGGCCCCAGCGGTTGTAGCCCAGGCGGTTGTCGCCGGCGCCGCCCATGCTGCCGGTGCCGCCGCTGAACTGGACCCGGAAGTTGGGATCGCTCGCGGGATCGACCTGCTGGCGGAACGAGTTGCTCTGGGTGAAGCCCATGCCCGCGTCCTGCATCTGGCCGGGCGTGATCACCTGGAACGCGCTGGCGGTTCCCAGCGGCAGCAGGGCGAGGACCGTGACGGCGATCAGCTTGTTCATGACGATCTCCTAACCTGCTTTACAATTAGCACACAATCCAACGAGTTCAACGGTCTGGCTGCGCGCGTCGAAGCCCCGTTCGGCGGCCTTCCGGCGCAGCGTCTGGCGCACGTCGTCGTCATCCATCTCCGTAACATTCCCGCATTCCCGGCAGATCAGGAACTGTCCGGTGTGCGACTGCTCGGGATGATTGCATCCCAGATAGGCGTTCATGCTCTCGATGCGGTGGACCAGGCCATGCTCGATCAGGAAGTCGAGTGCCCGGTAGACCGTGGGCGGCGCGGGCTTGCGCGCGCTCTCGTCCAGCCTGCCGAGGATGTCGTAGGCGCCGACCGGACGGTGCGACGACCAGACCAGTTCGAGCACGCGCCGGCGCAGCGGCGTCAGCCGGGCGCCGCGCTCGACGCACAGCGTCTCGGCGATCTCCAACGCCTCGCCCACGCAGGCGGCATGGTCGTGGCCGGTCGGATGGATATGCAGGGCGGCGTCCGTCATCGGGCTCCTTAATCCCGTATGGCCTGATACAGTGTATCATACTACATAAGGCGCCGTTCAATCGAGAGAAGCCGCGGAAAGGCATGCAGATGACCGCCGTCCAGGATGACGCGCTCGCGCTGGTGACGTTCGACGACAAGGGCCTCGTGCCGGCCATCGCCCAGCAGCACGACACCGGCGAGGTGCTGATGATGGCGTGGATGAACGAACAGGCGCTGCGCGCCACGCTCGAGAGCGGCGAGGTCCACTACTGGTCGCGCTCGCGCGGCAACCTGTGGCACAAGGGCGAAACCTCGGGCCAGACCCAGAAGCTGATCGACCTGCGCGTCGACTGCGACGGCGACACCCTGCTGCTGCTGGTCGACCAGACCGGCGTCGCCTGCCACACCGGACGGCGAAGCTGCTTCTTCCGGGCGGTACGGCCGGATGGTGTCGCCGAGACCGAGCCGGTAATCGTTTCGCCCAGCACCCTCTACGGCGGATGACTGCGGCCGGGCGAGCGGATACCCTCGCGCCATGCCGTTGCTGACGCCGTTCGAGACCGAGGCCCTGCTGCTGTCGCTGAAGGTAGCGGCAGCGGCCGTAGCGTGCAGCCTGCCCTTTGCCGTCGCCGTCGCCTGGCTGCTGGCGCGCAAGGAGTTTCCCGGCAAGTCCGTGCTCAACGTGCTGGTGCACCTGCCGCTGGTGGTGCCGCCGGTGGTGATCGGCTACCTGCTGCTGGTGACGCTGGGGCGCAAGGGCATCGTCGGCGCCTGGCTCGACGAGACCTTCGGCATCGTCATCGCCTTCACCTGGATCGCCGCCGCCGTCGCGTCGGGCGTGATGGCCTTTCCGCTGATGGTCCGCGCCATCAGGCTGTCCATCGAGGCGGTCGATGCCAGGCTCGAATCCGTGGCGCGCACGCTGGGCGCGTCGCACGCGCGGGTGCTGCTGACGATCACCCTGCCGCTCACCCTGCCCGGCATCGTCGCCGGCATCGCCCTCGGCTTCGCCCGCTGCCTGGGCGAGTTCGGCGCCACCATCACCTTCGCCTCCAACATTCCGGGCGTCAGCCGGACCCTGCCGCTGGCGCTGTATACGGCGCTCAACATGCCGGGCGGCGAGGCCAACGCGCTGCGGCTGGTGGTGCTGTCCATCGTGCTGGCGTTCCTGGCGCTGGGCATCTCCGAGCTGATGGCGCGCAGGGTGACGAAGATGGTCACGGGCGTCTGATGGCCGGCGCCATCGACATCGACATTGGCCTGCGACGCGGCGGCTTCAGCCTCTCGGCGGCGTTGTCGGCCGGCGCGGGAATCACGGTGCTGACCGGACCGTCCGGCTCGGGCAAGTCGACGCTGGCGGGCGCGGTCGCCGGCCTGGTGCGGCCCGAGCGCGGCCACATCGCGGTGAACGGCGAAACGCTGTTCGATGCCGGACGAAGGATCGACGTGCCCGCGGCCAGGCGCCGGATCGGCTACGTGCTGCAGGACTCCCTGTTGTTCCCGCACCTGTCTGTGCGCCGGAACCTGACCTATTCGAACCGGAAGGCCGACCTGGCCCTTGAGCAGGTCACCGGTATCCTCGGCATCGGTCATCTGCTCGAGCGCAAGCCGGCCAGCCTGTCGGGCGGCGAACGCCAGCGGGTCGCCATCGGCCGGGCGCTGCTGTCGGGACCGTCGCTACTGATCATGGACGAGCCGCTCGCCAGTCTGGACGCCGCGCGCCGGGCCGAACTGATGCCGTTCATCGAAAGCCTGCGCGACACGCTGGCGCTGCCGGTGCTCTACATCACCCACAACTGGCCGGAGATCATCCGGCTGGCCGACACGGTGGTGCTGATGGAACAGGGCGAGGTCCGCGCCGCCGGACCGTTGCAGGCGATTCTGGCGGCGGGCGATGAGGGCCTCCGCCACCTCGTGCCGGACGGTTCGGTGATCGAGGCGACACCGACGGCCGGCGACGTGGACGGGTTGTGCCGGTTCGAGACTCCCGCCGGACCGATGTTCCTGCCTCGCGCCAGTTCCCCGGGCGGCAAGGTCCGGCTGTTCATCGACGCCCATGACGTCGCCATCGCGCTGGAGCCTCCCCGCGGCGTCAGCGTGCAGAACGTCCTGGGCGGGACCATCGATTCGCTGACCATACTCGACGACTCGCACCTGGATCTTCGCCTCGCTCTGGCAGGCGAACAGGCGATCCGCGCCCGGATCACCCGTCACGCCGGCGCGCAGCTCGGCCTGCGGGAGGGTATGGCGGTATTCGCGCTGATCAAGTCGGTGTCGTTCGATCGCAGGCTGCAGTTTCGCAATCTCGACTAGAGGCCCTGTGGTCGAGTAACCGGATACTACACCTGGAACATGTTCATCAGCCGTACAGCCTTCAACCAACATATTCCTGTCAGACGATGATCAGACTCGTCGATTCGCACTTTGGAGAAAGTACGATGACCAGGCTCACGAAGATTCCGATGATCGCGGCGTTTTCCGCCGTCATCGCTGCTTTCGCGGTTACGACGGAGGCATCCGCCGACCGCGGCGACGGACGTCATTATTCGCGGAGCGACGACCATCGGGGCGGTGGTCACTATCGCGGCCGAGACTACAACCGGTCCCATGACCGCGAGTACCGCGGCCACCGCGACTACAACCGGTCCTACAACCGCGAGTACCATGGCCACCGGGACTACGGCGCGAACCGCGGTTACTACGGCGACCGGAGCCACCGTTCCGACCACTGGCGCGGCGACCGTCACTGGAGCGACAACCGCCATCGCGGCGATCACTGGCGCAACGACCATTGGCGCAACGACCGTTGGCGCGGCCGGGACAACTGGCATGGCGACCGGCGCTGGAGCGACCATCGCTATCACGGCAACCACTGGCGCGGCGATCGCCGCCACTACAGCGGCTACCACGGCCGGCCCCACTACGACTATCGCCGGTCCTGGCGGGATCGCGACTACTATTGGCAGCACCGGCACCACTGGAGCTCGTGGCGGCCCTATTACGGTCCGATCTGGAGTGGTTACCGCCATTCCTACTGGAACAACCGCGGCTGCGTCCCCGTCACCCGCTACTGGACCTGGGACGGCCGCCCGGCGCTGGTCGGCGGCATCCAGTGCTACAACCCCCATGGCGCCGCCTACATCGTCAACGACGACTACTATCCGCTGAACTACTACTGACGGATGCGGCCGTAGGGCCATCGGAAGAGACCACCGCCCCCGCGGCGGTCTCTTCGCGCGGCGGGCGCGATCACGAACCACTTGCTATGGACAACGGCAAGGTTATCCTCTCCATTCAGCAGGTGTTCATCCAGAGGCCGCATAATCGCGGTGTCGAGAATGCGATTGGCAGGAGATTGCCATGATTAACGCGAAGAAACTCATGATTGCCGCGGCTGGCGCCGCGATCCTTGCCACGGCGGTGGCGCCGACCCAGGCGATGGCGCGGGGATGGCACCATGGCGGCTACCACCACGGCCACCACGGCGGTGGCGCCTGGCCGTTCGCCCTGGTAGGCGGCCTGGCTGCCGGCGCGTTGATCGCCTCGGCGGCCAATGACCGCAACGACCGGTACTATGGGCGCCCGGTCGCGTATGCGCCGCCTCCGCAAGCCTATTACGCGCCCCAGCAGCCCTGCCGCCAGGTCAACAAGATCGAGGACGTCGAGGGCTATACCGTGAAGATGGCCGCGACCATGTGCTACGACTCGTATGGCCGCGCCTACATCGTCCGCGGCAGCGAGCACCCGGTCGACGACAGCTACGACTACTGATCCGGACATCGTGTCCTTCGAACGGCCGGCGTCCTCGCCGGCCGTTTTGATTCATGGCCCCGGTTTGGCATTTCGCCCGGCATCAAACCTGTCTATCAAGGCTATTCCCCTTCTGTACGGATACGCCCCATGACAGACACGGTGATCGAGATCCCGCCGGGCTTCACCCCGCTCCGCTTCCGCAGCGCCTATCTGGGTTTCCTCGGGCCATTCTACGAGGCAAGGCGCGATGGCCAGGCCTTCGTCGGCCTGCCGCTCGAGGAAAAGCACATGAACCTGCGCGCCATGGCCCATGGCGGCGTGCTCGCCACCCTCGCCGACGTCACCCTCAGCTTCACCCTGGTCACGTCGGACGAAACGCTGCAGGCGGTGTCGACCGTCAGCCTGACCACGGACTTTCTCGGCACCGCGAAGCTCGGCACCTGGATCGAAGGCTCGGGCATCATCGACCGCAAGGGCGGCAACCTGGCCTTCGCCCATGGCAGGATCACCTCGGACGGCGTGCCGGTGGCGACCATGAGCGGTGTGTTCAAGCTCTACTGGCCGGAGTGAACCGCACCTGGAACGGCCGCAACCGCAGCTTTCGGACACCCGCGACATCGATCGCCGGAGTCCCGAGGCGGTTTAGGCTTCGATAATGGCGACCTCGTCGCCTTCGCTGATCGTGTCACCTACCGCCACCAGGATCTGCACGATCCTGCCGCCCGACGGCGCGGACACCGGAATTTCCATCTTCATGGATTCGAGGATCAGGATGGCGTCATCCTCGGCGACGGTGTCGCCTGGATTGACCTCGATCGAAACCACCTTGCCCGGGATTTCGGATTCGACCCTGATCTGCGCCATGAAGCTCTCCCTGTGTTCGTCCCCTCGCCTTTTCTAAAGACGCCAAGGGACAAGTCAACGCCGCTGTCAGGGATGACGGCACACCACCGACAGATTGCCGGCGGGCATATCGACGGTGCGCTCCAGGACCAGGCCATTGGCAGCCGCCTCGGCGACCACGGCCTCGAGGTCGCGCACGCCCCAGGACGGATCGCGTTGCTTCAGGCTCTGGTCGAACGCCGGATCGTTGGGGCTGCGCCACGCGCCGTTCACCCTGTAGGGGCCATAGAGGAAGAGCGCGCCTCCTGCCGGCAGCAGGTCGGCGGCGGCGCGCATCAGCGCCCGGCACGCCGCCCAGGGCGAGATATGGATCATGTTGATGTTGACGATGGCCGACAGCGGCGGATCGCAAGGCCGGGTCTCGACCGGCCATGGCCGCGCCAGCACGTCGAGGGCAAGCGGCGGCCTCAGCCATTCGGATGGCTGCGCGGCCGACCATGCGGCGATGCTGCCGCGCAGCCCTTCGTCGGGCTCGCTGGGCTGCCAGAACCTCGGCGCCAGCGCCGGCGCGAAATGGACGGCGTGCTGGCCGGTGCCGCTGGCGATCTCGAGCACGGTGCCCGACGGCGGCAGCACCGCCTTCAGCACGGCGAGGATCGGTTCGCGGTTGCGGTCCGTGGCGCCGGCGAACAGGCGTTCAGGCGCCATCGAGAATGCCCGTCCGCAGGCCGTCGATGCTGGTGACGTTCTTGCGCGCCCAATAGTCGCGTATGCCGTCGTCACCCTGGGTCTCAGCCCATTTCACCAGGGTCGGCCGTTCGCGCACCAGCTCGTATTGCGGCACGGCGTAACCGCAGGAGGTTTGCGCCTCGTCCATGTCGACCACCATGATCTGCCGCGCGCCGGCGATAGCGGGGAAAAGGCCGATCAGCCGCTCGAAGTCCGGCGAGCCTGGCCGGGCCACCCTGCCCACGCCGTAGAGGCGCAGGATCCGCGCGGTGCCGCCGAAGCTGCACCACATCACGGTAATGCGGCCATTGTCGCGCAGATGCGCCGCCGTCTCGTTGCCGCTGCCGGTCAGGTCCAGGTAGCAGACCGTGGTGTCGTCGACCACCCGGAAGGTGTCCATGCCCTTGGGCGACAGGTTGACCCTGCCCTCGCCCGGCGCTGTCGCAACGAAGAACATGTGCTGTTCGGCGATGAACGCCTTGAGGGTGTCGTCGAGGCGCTGGAAGAACTGGGCCATGGGCTACTCCCCGTATGTTATGCGATAGACGGCGCCAGCGTGGTCACCGGACGCCAGCATAGAACCATCCGGCCGCCGTTTCACGTCGGTCGGCCGTCCCGATGCGCGCGTTGCCGAGCCGGCGGGCAGGCGACCGGAAACGTCCGGTTCCATGAGCCGCCCGTGGGCGCTATATAGGGTTGCGACCGCTCTCGGGAAATATCGGCCATGCCCAGAATCCGCAATCCATTCAAGTCGATCGGCACCCGCGCCCAGGGCTGGTTCCTGACCGGCATCCTGACCCTGATCCCGATCTGGATCACCTGGGTGATCTTCACGTTCATGCTCGACCAGCTTTCCGCGCTCGGGCGTCCCGCCGCGCGCAAGGTCACGGAATATCTCGGCCCGCTGGCCGGCTGGTTCGCCGGCGATGCCATGCAGACCGCGCTGGCGCTGATCCTGACACTGTCCTTCATCCTGCTGATCGGCTGGGCGACCAGCCAGTTCATCGGCGCCCGGCTGCTGGCGCTGTTCGACAGGATCATCCAGTGGATTCCGCTGGCGGAGAAGGTCTACGGCGCCACCAAGAAGCTGCTCGTGGCCATGCAGCAGAAACCCGACGGCGTCCAGCGGGTGGTGCTGATCTCGTTCCCGCACGAGGAAATGAAGGCGGTGGGCATCGTCACCCGCACGCTGACCGACGTGCATACCGGCGAAAAGATCGCCGCCGTCTATGTGCCGACCACGCCGGTGCCGACCTCGGGCTATCTGGAGCTGGTGCCGCTGGACCAGATCATCGAGACCGACTGGACGCTGGACGAGGCCATGACCTTCATCATCTCCGGCGGCGCCGTGGCCCGCGACACGATCAATTTCCGGCGCGGCACCGGCACGCCGATCAGCCTGACCGAGGCGCTGGGGGACACCGGCGAGACCTGAACACCGCCGACGCCAAGCGGCGCGCGCGACATTGACTCGGCCGGACCAGGGCACCACTGTAGCAGTTCGAACCGAGGCCCAACGGGGGCCTTTCCGGTTGCCGCCTGGTCCGGACCTTTGTCGGGAAAGATCGATCGGACCCGCATGAAGATCGTCATCACGACATTTGGCCCGCACGAGCATTTTGTGCCGTATTGCATCCGGTCGCTGGACTATTTCTGGCCGGAACGGCCTGACGTCATCGTTTTCAGCGATCGGGGCCGCTTTTCCTATGCCAACAAGGTCATCTCACCCGAGAGAAAGTGGGTGCCGATGGTGCTCGACTGTCTCCGGAGGGCGCTGTCGAGCGGACTGATCCAGGCCGACGAGAGCGTGATTCTCCTGTTGGAAGACCACATCCCGCACGCCTTCATCTCGGACAAGACAATCGAGCTCTTGTCCAACCATCTGAGGACGCGGGACAACACCTACCTGAACCTGGCTGGCCACGGACCGGACCAGCCCGTCGCCATGCTCGATGACATTTCGCTCCATGACATGGAGTTCGACTGGTTCAGCTCGTTGCACCCCGCGATCTGGTCGGTTGGCCACCTGCTGAAAACGCTGCAATTCGCGACCGAGCGACAACAGCTCAGCCCCTGGCAATTCGAACGAATCCGCCTGGCTGGCGCCACCCACTACACGACCGGTTCCAGCGTCTGGCCCTCACCCTTCGGCGGATTTCTGGTGGAGGGCAAGGTGAACGTCCAAGCGCTTGCCACGATGACGGCGGGTCCCATGCGCTCGCTTCGCCGGAGGCTGCTGCTGCGGCTGCTGAGAGAGGTGCCCGGCCGGATCCGGCGGCGCGCACGGAAGCGCTTATCGAGCCTGCCGACGGGCCAGTCCGTTCGGTGACTATGGCTGGCGAGGATACCGCGGGCTCTGGCGGCGGGCTTCCTCGTCGACGCCGCGCAAATCCGCGGCCACCATCTCGCTCACCAGCGCGGCGAACGGCGTCGTCGGCTTCCAGCCGAGTTCGCGCCTCGCTTTCCCGGCGTCGCCGACCAGGGCGTCCACTTCCGCCGGCCTGAAATATTCGCGGTCGACCTCGACGAGGACACGTCCGCTTTCCCGATCGACGCCGACCTCGTCGACGCCTTCGCCACACCAGTCGAGATCGATGCCGACCTCGGCGAAGGCCCGTTCCGCGAACTCCCTCACCGACCGCATCTCGCCCGTCGCGAGGACGAAGTCGTCCGGCGTGTGGTGTTGCACGATCCGCCAGATGCCATCGACATGGTCCCGGGCATGCCCCCAGTCGCGCCTGGCAGACAGATTGCCGAGATAGAGCCGGTCTTGCATGCCTCGATGAATCGCCGCGACCGCGCGGGTGATCTTGCGGGTCACGAAGGTTTCGCCCCGGATCGGGCTTTCGTGGTTGAACAGAATGCCGTTCGAGGCATGGAAGCCATAGGCCTCACGGTAGTTTACCGTGATCCAGTAGGCATAGAGCTTGGCCGTGCCGTAGGGGCTGCGGGGATGGAACGGCGTCGTCTCCGACTGCGGCATGGCCTGTGCGTTGCCGTAAAGCTCCGATGTCGATGCCTGATAGAAGCGCGTCGTCTTGCCCATGCCGAGCAGCCGGATGGCCTCCAGCAGCCGCAAGGTGCCCAGCGCGTCGGCGTTGGCGGTGTACTCGGCGGTCTCGAAGCTCACCTGCACGTGGCTCTGCGCCGCCAGATTATAGATTTCGTCCGGCTGGGTTTCCTGGACAATGCGGATCAGGTTGGTCGCATCGGTCATGTCGCCGTAGTGCAGGTGGAAGCGCGCGTCCTCCTGGTGCGGATCCTGATAAAGGTGGTCGATCCGGCCGGTGTTGAACGACGAGGAGCGGCGCTTGATGCCGTGGACCTCATATCCCTTGTCGAGCAGCAATTCGGCGAGGTAGGCGCCATCCTGGCCGGTGACGCCCGTGATCAAGGCCTTCTTCATCGTCACTTGCGCGCTTTTTCCGGGTACTTGCGCGACCGCCTGTCAGAAACGGCGGGCGAGCCAATCGAGCAGGATGGCGTTCAATTCGGCCGGGTATTCCTGCTGGGTCCAGTGGCCGCTGTCCTTGATCTCGTGGCATTCCAGGTCGGCGACGCAGGCCGCCATGCCTTTCTCCAGGTCGGCGATGGTGGCGGTCGCCAGGTCGTTGCCGGCGCGCACGAACAGGGCCGGCACGTCGACCCGCTGCGGACAATGGGCCGTCGTCGCCCAGTTGCGGCTCCAGTTGCGGTACCAGTTGATCGGGCCGGTGAAGCCGCCGCGCCTGAAGGTGTCGGCGAACACGCGCAACTCCTCCTCGCTGACGATGCGCGGCGAATCCCAGGGACCCAGCTTCACCCGGGCCACGAGGTCCGGCACGCGGTCGGCCGTGGGCATCTTCAGGAACTGCTCCAGCGACACCGGGTTCTTGCGCATCAGTACGTCGAACACCCGGTAGGGATCGCTGTCGAACACCTCGTCGGCTTCGTGCGAATCCTGGAAGTTGACGATGTACATGCGGTCGCCGAACGCCTTGCGGAACAGCTCGATGGGATCGACCGGACCGCGCGGCATGAACGGCACGCCGACGCCGATGATCCCCGCGACCCGCTGCGGATGCAGCAGCGGCACCTGCCAGACCACCAGCCCGCCCCAGTCGTGACCGCAGAAGATCGCCTTGTCGATGCCGTAGTGGTCGAGCAGGCCGGTGAGGTCGGCGGTCAGGTGATGGATGTCGTATTCGACGACGTCTTCCGGCTTGCTGCTGTCGCCGTAGCCGCGCTGGTCGGGCGCGATGACGTGGTAGCCCGCCGCGGCCAGCGCCGGAATCTGGTGCCGCCAGGAATACGCCAGTTCCGGAAAGCCGTGGCACAGCACGATCGGCACGCCGTCCTTCGGACCGGCCTCATGCACCGCCAGCTCGATGCCGTTGGTCTTGATCAGTCGCGCTTCGGGAAAACTCATCGCCGCACACTCCCCAGGTCAACCCGATCAAAGCCTACGCGGGCAGGCAAAGTCTCTGCAACCGATTGTTACCCTGCGGTACTTAATGGGAGAAGGTGACGACGATCTTGCCGGTATGCAGCTTCTGCTCCATGCGGGCATGGGCTTCGCTGGCCCGCTCGGCCGGAAACACCGAATCCACCACCGGCCGCACCCCGCCATAGTCGAACATCGGCCAGATGCAGCGCTTCAGCTCGGCCATCAGCGCGCCTTTCTCGGCGACGGTGCGGTTTCGCAGGGTCGAACCGGCGATGGTCAGGCGCTTCATCAGTACGGTCGAGAGCTTGATGTTGACGTCGTTGCTGCCCAGCATGCCGACGCTGACCAGCCGGCCGTCCAGCTTCAGCAGGTCGAGGCTCTTCTGGATATAGTCGCCGCCGATGATGTCGACGACCACGTCGACGCCCGCGCCATCGGTGAATTTGCGGACTTCCTCGGAGAAGTCGTGGGTCTTGTAGTTGATCGCCTTGTCGGCGCCGATCTGCTCGCACTTGGCGCACTTCTCGTCGCTGCCGGCGGTGACGATGACCTTGGACCCGAGGCCCTTGGCGACCAGGATCGCCGTGGTGCCGATGCCGGAGGCGCCGCCATGGATCAGCACGGTGTCGCTGGGCCGCAAATGGCCGCGCTCGATCATGTTGGTCCAGACGGTGCAGAACGCTTCCGGCACCGCCGCTCCTTCGGCCATGGAGAAGCCGCGCGGCAGCGGCAGCACCTGCGGCGACGGCGCCACCGCGTACTGGGCATAGCCGCCGCCCGCCAGCAGCGCGCACACCCGGTCGCCGACGTTGAAGCGGTTGGCGCCCTCGCCCACCTTGGCGATGGTGCCGGCGACCTCGAGGCCCATGATCGCATCGGGCTTGTCGGACCATCCCGGATAGGAGCCGTTTCGCTCCAGCATGTCGGCCCAGTTGAGCGCAGCCGCCTCGACCTTGATCAGCACCTCGCCGTCGCCCGGCTCGGGCGTCGGCATGGTGGTCAGGCGCAGGACGTCCGGCCCGCCGGTTTCGGCGAAGGTGACGGCGGACATGGTGCTCGGAACGGTGTCGGTCATGGAATTCCCCTGGCTGGTGGCCAAACCCTACAGGCCCGCATGAATGCCGCACAGACGAAATCATGCAAATCCGCGGGAAAACGAGCTAAGCTGCGCGCTCCGGCAAGGAGAAAGCCACATGATCAGATCGATCCGTGTCCTGGGTGCCCTGGCAACCGCCGCGTTCGGCGCATTGATGGCGCCGTTCGTCTCCAGCGACGCCAACGCGGCGACACCGCACTCCGCCTACGATTTCGAGTTCGTCTCCATCGAAGGCGAACCGATGCCGCTGAAGACCTATCGGGGCAAGGCGCTGCTGGTGGTCAACACGGCGTCGTTCTGCGGTTACACGCCGCAATACAAGGCGCTGGAAGCCGTCTGGAAGAGCTACAAGGACAAGGGGCTGGTGCTGGTCGGCGTGCCGTCGGACAGCTTCGCGCAGGAATACAACGACAACGCCAAGATCAAGAAGTTCTGCGACACCAACTACAGCATCACCTTTCCGCTGACCGAGAGCAATGCGGTGACCGGCAAGGATGCCCATCCGTTCTACAAATGGGTGCGCGACGCCGGCGGCCGCATGGCGGTGCCGAGCTGGAACTTCAACAAGGTGCTGATCGATTCAGAGGGCAAGTTCGTCCAGACGTTCAAATCGGACGTGACACCGGACTCGCCCGAACTGCAGGCCGCGCTCGCCAAGGCGCTGCCCAAACCCACGAGCTTCCCGCAAAAGTGACAACCAGTCCGCGACGGCCGTCAACCCGGATGGCGGCGCGGCATCGAGGGGGTCCACCATGCCGCGTGTCTTCCGCCTGTCCGTCGCGGGCCTGCTCGCGCTCCTCCTCACCGGCTGCTTCGTCAGCAAGACGGCGCTGATCCAGCCCGACCAGGCCGCGCAGGTCTTCGATGGCAAGACCAGCTATACCCGCTCCAGCCTGGGCGACGACGGCCAGACATGGGTCGAGGACGAGCAAGGCTCCCTGAGCACCGTCGACGGCGGCTACGTCGCCCGTTCCGACGAGGACAAGGACGATGCGCCGATCCTGCTGCGGCAGGCGTTCGACGGCTACTACGTGACCCAGCAGGCCGGCAAGGACGAGTTCTACTACGACCTCGCGCGGATCGAGGGCGACAGGCTGTATCTCTACCACTTCACCTGCGGCGACGAGGACCAGCGCCACGTCAACGCCGGGTTGATCGATTCGCTGGCCGGGAAAGGCGACGACCTGCGCTGTAGCGTGAGCGATTTCGGCAAGCTGGTGCGGGTGTTCAAGGCCCGGCTCGACGCCGGGGCGCTGCCGAAATCCCTGTATATTATCAAATAGCTGTTACCAATTTGGGCTAATGGCGGATTGCCGCGGGCGGGCGATTGCGCGACACTTCGCCCATCGGTCTGCAACCTCGGGAGGGAAGCACCATGGGTATGATCAAGGAATTCCGTGAATTCGCGGTGAAGGGCAACGCCATCGACCTGGCGGTCGGCGTGGTCATCGGCGCCGCGTTCGGCTCGATCGTCGGCTCGCTGGTCAAGGACATCATCATGCCGCCGATCGGCTATGTTTCCGGCGGCATCGACTTCAGCAACTACTTCATCAATCTGTCGGGCGGGGAGTACGCCACGCTCAAGGCGGCGACCGACGCTGGCGCCGCGACCATCAATCTCGGCGTGTTCATCAACACGGTGATCAACTTCCTGATCGTGGCCGTCGCCATCTTCCTGATGGTCAAGGGCATCAACCGCATGCGCCGCAAGGAAGAGGAAGCGCCCGCGGCGCCGCCTCCGCCCACCAAGGAAGAAGTGCTGCTGACCGAGATCCGCGACATCCTGGCCAAGCGAGGCTAGCACCGCGGCGGCGGCGGCCCGAAGGTAGCGATCCGAGGCGAGGCTCCGGCCTGGCGTACCGAGGGTTGAAACTTTCCGGGCCGTTGGCTAGTTTGCGTTTCACCAGGCCGGACCCTCTGGCAGCCTCCCGCTGTGAAGTCGGACTGGAATCAGCCAGTGGTCCGTGCATGCCAAACTCACATCGTACCTGTGATAGCTCAGCCGGCAAGGTCGGCCGATGAGCGAGATGTTCTCGCCGGAGATCATCGCCGCCTTCCTTCAGGTCATCATGATCGACCTGGTGCTGGCCGGCGACAACGCCATCGTCATCGGCCTTGCCGCCGCCGGCCTGCCCAGGGAACAGCGCGCCAAGGCGATCCTGATCGGCGTGCTCGCTGCCACGGTGCTGCGCATCGTCTTCGCGCTGCTCACCACCAAGCTGCTGGCGATCATCGGCCTGCTGCTGGCGGGCGGCGTGCTGCTGCTGTGGGTGTCGTGGAAGATGTGGCGCGAGCTGCGCGTCTCGGCCCAGGAAGAATCGAACGCCGCCGAGGCCCTGGCCGATGCCGACCTCAACCATGACGGCACCATCGCCGGCGGCGCGCCCAGGAAAACCTTCGCCCAGGCCGCCTGGCAGATCGTCATCGCCGACGTCTCCATGTCGCTCGACAACGTGCTAGCGGTGGCCGGCGCCGCGCGCGAGCATCCCTGGGTGCTGGTGTTCGGGCTGGTCCTGTCGATCGCGCTGATGGGCCTCGCCGCGTCGTTCATCGCCCGGCTGCTGCAGAGGCACCGCTGGATCGCCTATGTGGGCCTGCTGGTCATCCTCTACGTGTCGCTCGACATGATCTGGCGCGGCGCGCACGAGGTGTGGCCGCATATCAACGGCGGTCTGGGCTGACGCAAAGGGTTTCTGTGTCGCTCAGTTCTCCGGGCGACGCAGGATTCCGGGTGGGAGCGTTACCCAGTCATGGCGCGCGCTTTCCCATACCGACTGCACCGGCGCGGGAAATGACGGATCGGCGAACGCTCCGACGGCAAGCGCAATGACGTCGGCGAATCTCTCCGGCTCCCAGTAGACAGTCGATCCGCATATCGGGCAGAAATGGAACGTAACGGCCTGACCGCTCTCGGAACCACGCGTGAAGGGGCTGGCGTCTCCGGTGACCGTCAGGGCTTCACGCGCGAAAAAGGCCGCGATGCCGAACGCACTGCCGGTCCGGCGCTGGCACTCCAGGCAATGGCACAGGGAGACGCTACGCGGTTCGCCTTCGCAGGTTACATGGAGCTGGCCGCAACTGCACGACGCCTGACGTGTGATCATGACGATCTGCCCTCACCCGGATGGTGAAGCTGAGCACGGCTGCAAGTCGAAGGGAAGTGGCGATCCCTACGGGAATCGAACCCGTGTTTACGCCGTGAAAGGGCGTCGTCCTAACCGCTAGACGAAGGGATCATCGCGGAGCCCGGTTTCTACATACTGGCCCCAATCGGGTCAAGGGGCTTTGAGCCGTGCGCCAGGCTCAGAAAACCGGCGCGGCATCGTCGATCATGAGCTGGCATTCGAGGCGGCCCATCCAGCGGTCGGCGCGCAGGTGGCCGGCGATATGGAGCGCCTCGCCCTTCCCCGCCGCCGTCAGCAGGCCGGAGCCGAGCGGGCCTTCCATGGCGCGGAAGGCGATGGCTTTGAGCCGGCCGCCATCCCTGCCCGCGACGATGCAGCTGACATGGGTTTCGCCGACGATGTTGGCCTTCACCAGCTTGGCCTGGGGCAGCACGAAACGCGGCTCGCGGTGGCCCGAGCCGTAGGGGCCGGCCTGCTCCAGCAGCTCGACCAAGCCGGGCGTGGCGCCCATCACCGACAGCAGCGCGTCGACGCGCAGGCCGCGCGCCTCGTCCGCCATGCCGGCGCGAGCGCCGAGATGGGCGTTGAAGAACGCCTTCAGGTCGGCGATGCGGTCCTCGCGGACGGTGAGGCCCGCCGCCATGCTGTGGCCGCCGCCGTTCTCCAGCAGCCCGGCCTGCGCCGCGGCACGGACCGCCGCGCCCAGGTCGACGCCCGGCACCGAGCGGCCCGATCCCTTGCCGATGCCGCCGTCGACGGCGATGACGAAGGTCGGGCGGCGGTACTTGTCCTTGAGCCGTCCCGCGACGATGCCGATCACGCCAGGATGCCAGCCGGAAGACGCGGCGACCATGATGGCGTCCTCGCAGCCCTCGCCGAGACAGGCGACGGCCTCGGCCTGCACCGCCTGCTCGATGGCCTTGCGCTCCTGGTTGAACACGTCGAGCTCGGCGGCGATCCGGCCCGCCTCGAACGGATCATCCGTGCTGAGCAGAATCGTGCCCATGTCGGCGCGGCCGACGCGCCCGCCCGCGTTCACCCTGGGGCCGAGCACGAAGCCGGCATGATAGGTGCCCGGCGGCTCGGTCATGCCGCCGACGTCGGCGAGCGCCGCCAGCCCGGCATTGCCGCGCTTGCGCATCACCTTCAGGCCCTGAAGCACGAAGGCCCGGTTGAGCCCCCTCAGCGGCACCACGTCGCAGACGGTGCCGAGCGCGACAAGATCAAGCCAGTCCAACGGGTTGGGGCGCGTTCTTCCAGTGAACCAGCCAGCCGCGTCGAGCGCGCTGTTGACGCCGGCGACCAGCAGGAACGCGACGCCGACCGCCGCGAGATGACCGAACTGGGCGCGCAGCGTCTCGTCCTCGTCCTGCCGGTTGGGATTGACCAGCGCGGTGCAGGGCGGCAGCGACGCATCGGCCTGGTGATGGTCGACGACGATGACGTCGAGGCCCATCAGCCGGGCCGCAGCCAGCGGCGCGGTCGCGGTGGTGCCGCAGTCGACGGTGACCACGACGGCGGCGCCCTGGTCCTTCAGCGTCCGCATGGCGGCTTCGTTGGGGCCGTAGCCCTCGCGGATGCGGTCGGGAATGTACCAGGCCGCGTTGCCGCCGACGGCACGCAGGAAGCGCAGCATCAGCGCCGTCGAGGTGGCGCCGTCCACATCGTAGTCGCCGAACACGGCGATCTTCTCGCCCGTGGTAACGGCGCGCACCAGCCGCTCGACGGCCCTGTCCATGTCGCGCAGCGCCGGCAGCGCCGGCAGCAGCGCGCGGATGGTGGGATCGAGGAAACCGGGCACATCGTCCACATCGACGCCGCGCGCCAACAGCACGCGGGCGACGACTTCGGGGATCGAATGACGCTGGGCGCAGGCCTGAACCAGACGCTCGTCGGCGTCGGCCATGTGCCAGGATTGGCCGGTCAGGGAGTTCCGGACACCGAGGATCGCAGGCTGATCGGTGTCCGCGACCGCCATGTTACCTCTTGCCGCGGTGCTGGGTCTTGATGGTGCGGATGGTCTGCGACCACGAGCGCATCACGATGGTCTCGGTGGTGCAGCCGCCCGGGATCAGCCGGACGCCTTCCAACATGGAGCCGTCGGTGACGCCGGTGGCGGCGAAGATCACGTCGCCCGACACCATGTCCTGAAGGTTGTATTTGCGGTTCAGGTCCTTCACGCCCCACTTGGCGGCGCGGGCCTTCTCGTCGTCGGACTTGAACAGCAGCCGGCCCTGGATCTGGCCGCCGATACTGCGCAGCGCCGCCGCCGCCAGCACGCCTTCCGGCGCGCCGCCCGAGCCCAAGTAGATGTCGATACCGGTGTTCGGGTCGGTGGTGGCGATCACGCCGGCGATGTCGCCGTCGCCGATCAGGTGGATGCGGGCGCCGGCCTCGCGGATCTCGCGGATCAGCTCGGCGTGGCGCGGACGGTCGAGCACGCAGGCGGTCAGCTCGCCGATCGGCACGCCCTTGGCCTTGGCCAGCGCCTCGAGGTTTTCCTTGGGCTTCTTGTCCAGGTCGACGAGGTCCTTCGCATAGCCGCCGCCGATGGCGATCTTGTCCATGTAGACGTCGGGCGCGCGCAGCATGGTGCCGGCTTCGCCGATGGCGATCACCGCCAGCGAGTTCTGCATGGCCTTGGCCGCGATGGTGGTGCCTTCGAGCGGATCGAGCGCGATGTCGACCTTGGGACCGCCGCGGCCGACTTCCTCGCCGATATAGAGCATCGGCGCCTCGTCGCGCTCGCCCTCGCCGATCACGATGATGCCGTCGATGTCGAGGTTGTTGAGCTGGGTGCGCATGGCATCGACGGCGGCCTGGTCGGCGGCCTTCTCGTCACCGCGGCCCACCAGACGGTGCGCGGCGATGGCGGCGGCTTCGGTGACGCGCACGATCTCCAGAACCAGCATCCGGTCCAGTGCCGACTTGATATCCATGTCTTTCTGCACGTGCCCTTCCCTCTTCATCGCCGCTCTCCAGCCTCAGAATGTTTCAATCCGGATCACCTCGGGCTTTTCCGCGATGAACGGCAGCCTGGCGATCCTGGCCAGCGCCCGCATCATCTTCGCCTCGGCGACCGCGTGGGTGGTCATCACGAAGCTGACCGGATGGCCCGACCCGTTGGGACGCTGCAGCAGCTCCTCCATGGACACGGCCTCGTCGCGCAGGGCGGCGGCGATCTCGGCGATCACACCCGGCTGGTCGTCGACCGACAGCCGCACATAGTAGCGGCCCTCGTAGCCGTCCATGGCGAGGTTCCTGGTCTTGCCCGCGCCGGCGACCGGCGGCGAGAGCACCGCATGGATGTGTCCCTGGGCGATGTCGATGAGATCGGCGGCCACGGCCGACGCGGTCGGCCCGGCGCCCGCGCCACGGCCCTGATAGACCGTCTGGCCGACGAAATCGCCCTCGGCGACCACGGCGTTGAACACGCCGTTGACCGCGGCGATGGCCTTGTCGGCGGCGACGAGGCAGGGATGCACCCGCTGAAGCAGGCCCTTCTCGCCATGCGTGGCGATGCCGATCAGCTTGATCCGGTAGCCCAGCTCGGCGGCGAACTCGATGTCGAGCGGCGTCACCTGGCGGATGCCCTCGATGAATATCGATTCGAAGTCGAGCGGCGTGCCGAAGGCGACGCTGGCCAGGATCGCCAGCTTGTGGGCGGTGTCGATGCCGTCCACGTCGAAGCTGGGATCGGCCTCGGCATAGCCGAGCTGCTGGGCCTCGGCGAGCACGTCCGCGAACGCGCGGCCGGTGTATTCCATCTCGGTCAGGATGTAGTTGCAGGTGCCGTTGAGGATGCCGTAGATGCGC
>LNFM01004441.1_pt1 | contig 25825 bp, 27 predicted proteins | sample 596031 | NCBI WGS metagenome assembly LNFM01 (sample SAMN04254537, study PRJNA301005) | activated carbon metagenome | isolation source: dual media filters at the Ann Arbor, Michigan drinking water treatment plant | place: USA: Ann Arbor | reverse complement strand
TACGCGGCTGAAGTTGTGGCGGCGGCGCGCAAGCTCGGCCTGCGCGCCGATGGCGACCTGCGCAACGAGAAGATCAATTACAAGGTGCGCGAGCACTCGCTGGCCAAGGTGCCGGTGATGATGGTGGTCGGCAAGAAGGAAGCCGAGACCCGTCAGGTCTCGATCCGCCGGCTCGGCTCCGACAAGAGCCAGGTGATGCCGCTCGACGACGCGCTCAAGCTCCTCACCGACGAGGCGACACCGCCGGACCTGAAGCGGGCGAAGGCGGCGGATTAAGCCAAAGCCTTCGCGGCCGGCAGGCGCAGACGGTTGATCCAGTGTACGATGACTTTTTCGTCGGTGGCGATGCCGCCTGCCCCGCCCAGCAGTGCCGCCGACGGCGTCACGGCGACGCGGGCCTCGCGCGGCGCATACCCAAATGCCTGCCGGAAGGCCCGGCTGAACGATGTGTCGTTCTGAAAGCCGCAGGCCAGCGCGATCTCGCCGACGGTGCGCCGCTCGTTCGGATCCGCCAGCAGGATATGGGCCCGCGCCAGCCGCCGCTCGCGAATACATTCGGCGACGCCCCCATAGGGCTCGAACACCCGGTACAGATTCGAGCGTGACAGCCGCAGGTCGGAGGCCAGCTCCTGTGCGCCCCAGTCGGGCCGGTGCAATTGCGCATCGATCTGCTTCTTGGCGCGCTGCAACAGCACGCCGTCGATCTGGCTCTGCGCGCGCGCCGCCGCATCGCGCGACGGCGACAGGCAGGCCGCCACCATGTGCCGGATGGCCTGCGCCAGATGCGGCGCGTCGGGACCGTTGGTCTGGCCGACCCGCGGCGGCAGCGACATCAGAAAGTCGTAGAGCATGCTGCCGCGCACGCCGTCGAGCGACAAGCAATGCATGTCGAAGGGCGGCAGCACCTCGTCGAGGAAATCGCGTGGCAACGTCAAGGTCAGGCTGTCATTGTGACCGACCTCACTCAAGAGCGGTCTGGCGAAATCGATCGAGCATACGCTCGCTGGATTGCTGACGACCTGTTTCTCGCCATCGCCGGCGATGTATCGGCCCCGCCTGTGGATGAGAAATGTGTAGTGGTCGAAGCCGTCGCTGCGCGCCCGCCGTGCCGTGCGCAGCAGCCGGTCGCCGCTGAATTCGCCGCTGGTCAGGATCAGGCCGTTGATGTTCCAGATGTTGATGTGGGCCGAGAAGGCCTCCGCCGCGCCCTGGTCGTGCAGATCGTAAAACCGGCCCTGGCTCTCTACCCAGATCGCGCGGCCCTTCCCCGCCGGCAAAGCCGAGGTGTCGAAAATCATCAACGGGATTGGTTCGAACGTCATTGCCAGCCGCGACTTGAAGTTCCATGCGCGGGCGCCAATGCGCGTGTCGCGTCTGTGCAACTATAGAGCGATTGGGACACCGCGGCAAGAATTGGGACGCCGTGTACGTGACCTCTTCGGTCGTTCCGCTAGATGTTCGCACAGGCGTGCACATCGCCACAGCGACGAGCGGACTGGGGCAAAAGTCGCGATGAGTATTTACCGAAACGTCGCGGTCCGATTGCTAGCCGCCACTGCGCTGGCGGCAGGCCCAGCAGGTATGGCGCCGGCGCGCGCCGGCGATCTCTGTGAGCCAGGCCTTGGCACATCGAGCGGGGCCTTCGCTCTGGTCTGCGGTAGATTTTCGGAGGCCGACGGATTTGCCAGCACGGCAATGGGAGGGGAGCGGGCCCTGGCGCACGGAATTCATAGCGTTGCTTTGGGTAGTTATTCCAACGCTCTGGCGGACTTCAGCACAGCGGTCGGTACCGCGACCTCAGCCACCGGGAATTACAGCTCTGCAATCGGCTATCGCGCGAAGGCGGGCGGCACGCAGAATCTCGGCAGCCCGACCAACGCTCGTACGACCGCCATCGGCGGCGATGCGGAGGCCGGCACCACGGGCGACGGCCAGACCGGAGCGACTGCTGTCGGCGCAGTCGCAAAAGCCAACGCCCTCAACGCCACGGCACTCGGATTCAGCAGCAATGCAAGCGCGGAAGCGGCCATCGCTCTTGGCGTCTCCGCCGCCGCCAGCGCGACAGGTGGCGTTGCGCTTGGCTCATTCGCTCAGGCCACCGGAACCTACGGCTTCGCCGGTGGTGCCAATGCCCAGGCCAACGCCATCAATTCGGTTGCGATCGGGGGTGCCGAATTAAGTGGGACGGGCAACGCCGCCTATGTGGCGAGCAGTGCTGACAACGGCATTGCCATCGGCCGCGCCGCCGCGGTCGGCATTCAAGGCCATAACGGCGTTGCCATCGGCTACGGCGCGCACATTGGCTCAGGCGGTAACAATGCAGTCGCCATCGGGGCCGAAAGTTCGGCCGGCGGTTCGGGTGGCGTGGCACTCGGCTATTCAGCGCTCTCCGTCGGCAGCGGGAGCGTCGCTCTCGGGAATAATGCCGAGGCTTCCGGCGTGAACACAATCTCCCTGGGGTATAACGCCCTTGCCGTAACGACACGCAGTATTGCAATCGGTGATAGCGCATCGGCATTTGCGACTAACAGTATCGCCATCGGTTATGGGGCGAAGGCCGGTTCAATTATCGGCGTCAGCACCGTTGCGATCGGCGCGAACGCACAGGCCGGTGCCGCCGATAGTGGCTCCCAATACGCGACCGCCCTTGGCGGTAACACGCGCGCCAATGCCGCCGGCGCCACCGCGGTCGGTTACAACAGCGTTGCGAGCGGTTATGGAACGCTGGCCATGGGTCGCAATGCAACCGCCAGCGCCACCAACTCGGTCGCGCTCGGCTTAGACTCTGTCGCCAACGTCGCCAACACCGTGTCGGTCGGCGCGGTTGGCACCGAGCGCAAAATCGTCAACGTCGCCAATGGCGCCGTCACCGCCGGCTCGACCGACGCCGTCACCGGCGGCCAGCTCTACAGCGCCAACCAGCGCGTCGCCGCCGCCTTCGGCGCCGGTTTCGACACGGCGACCGGCACGATGAGCGCCCCGAGCTACACCATTCTCGGCACGGCCTACGATAATGTCGGCAGCGCCTTCACCGCGGTGAACAACGGTCTCAGCGGCCTTCAAACCCAGATCAGCGGCGGCACCATCGGCCTCGTGCAGCAGAGCGCCGCCGGTCAGCCGATTACGATCGGCGCTGGCACGGACGGTACCGTGGTCAATTTCACCGGTACGGCCGGGACACGCACGCTGACCGGGGTTACCGCGGGCACCCTCTCCGCTGTCAGCACCGACGCCGTCAACGGTGGCCAGCTTTACGCCACCAACCAGCAGGTGGCGCAGAACACGTCTGACATCGCCACGCTGTCCAGCACGGTCGCGGGGATTTCACCGGGCAATTCGCCTTACATGAAGACCAACGCCACCGGTCCCGCCGCCACCGCGACCGGCACCAATGCCGTCGCCGTCGGCAGCGGCGCCAATGCCTCGGGCGCGGATGCGATGGCGCTCGGCACGAACGCGGCGGCAACCGCCGCCAACGCCATCGCGCAGGGCAATGGCGCGGTGGCGAGCGGCCTTAACGCCATCGCGATCGGCGCTGGTGCGACGGCCACCGGCTCGGTCGCCGTCGGCGCCGGGGCTTTTGCGGCAAATGGCGGCGCTGCCTTCGGCGACGGCGCCAGTGCATCGGGCAGCAATTCCACGGCACTCGGGCCCAATGCCAGCGCCACGGCCGCCAATTCAGTGGCCATCGGCTCCGGCTCGACCAACACTGTCGCCAACACGGTGTCGGTCGGTTCCGCCGGCAACGAGCGCCGCATCACCAATGTCGCGGCCGGCATTGCTCCAACCGACGCCGTCAATGTCGGGCAGCTCAACGCCGTCGCCGCCGGCATCAACGGGCTTCAGAGCCAGGTCAACGACGTCAGCCGCCGCGTCGACCGCGCCAATGCCGGCGTCGCCATGGCCATGGCGATGGGCGGCGGCAGCCTGCCGGAGAACAAGAAGTACGCGGTCGGCATCAATTACGGCACCTTCGCCGGCGAGAATGCCTTCGCCTTGCAAAGTGCGGTGCGACTGACTGACAATCTGGTCGCTTCGGGTTCGCTCGGTTTCGGCATGAACCAGAGTCAGGTCGGCGGCCGCATGGGATTGCAATTCGCATGGTGACGACGGTGAGGATGACGCCGGCTTTCCTGCTGCAGGTCGCGCTGTTGGTTTTTGCCTGCGGACAGGCAGCGGCGCAGACCACGGAATGGTCGAAGCTGCCGCGCATGCAGTTGGAGCGCCAATACGCCGGTCCGTTGCAGGACACCATCATCCAGCGCTGGCGTGACCCGGTCGATGGTACGGTATGTTACATCTATCTGCCGATCACAGCGCCGCATACGCCGCCGGCCGCCAGTGGCTATGTGCAATATGGCGCGAACACCATCGGCTCCATGAGTTGCCTGCCGGGCCCGGCGACGCCGGCCAGAGCCGCAGCGCCCGCGCCGGCCTCACCGGCACGGTAGTCCGACGCTACCTGCCGCCGGCGATCCGCATCGGCGGCGGCGCGCTGGTGCGCACCGGCGGCCGCTCCAGCGCCCCGAGGAAGCGCTCGGCCCAGTCGCCGAGATCGTTGTGCAGCAGCGCCTTGTAGTTGACCGCATGACGCTGGCGGCGTTCCTCAAGCGGCATCGACAGCGCGCGATTGATGGCCAACGCAACGCCTTCGTGATCGTAAGGGTTGACCAGCAGCGCGGCAGCGCATTCGCGCGCGGCGCCGGCAAAGCGGGACAGCACCAGCACGCCCGGATCGTCCGCATCCTGCGCGGCGATGAATTCCTTGGCGACCAGGTTCATGCCGTCGCGCAACGGCGTGACCAGCCCAACCCGCGCGGCGCGATAGAGACCGGCCAGCGCGGTCCGGCTGTGTGCCTTGTTGATGTAACGCAGCGGCGTCCAAGACGCCTCGCCGAAGTTGCCGTTGATGCGTCCGACCGCCTCGCCCACCGCGCGGCCAAGATCGGCGTATTCCGGGATCGCGGACCGGCTGAAGGGCGTGATCTGCAGGTATGTGACGTTGTCGTGCCACTCCGGAAAGATCGTGAGGAAGCGTTCGAACGCGTCCATGCGCTCCGGCAGGCCCTTGCTGTAGTCGAGCCGATCGACGCCGATGATCATGGCGCGGCCGGACAAACTGCCCAACACGTCACGCACGAAAGGCGACTCGATGGCGCGGCGCGCCAGGCGGGAGAACGCATCGGTCTCGACACCGACCGGAAAGACTCCGACTTTGACGGCACGGCCATCGAACTCGAAACTGTCGCCGTCGATGCGCCTGAGATTGCATTCGTTGGCCAAATAACGGGAAAAATTGGTCGCATCGACTTCGGTCTGGAAGCCGACCAGGTCGTAATGGCCGAGCGCCGGCATCAGACGTTCGTGGTTGGGCAGCGCGGTGACGATCTCCGGCGGCGGGAACGGAATGTGGATGAAGAACCCGATCTTGTTCTTGTGGCCGCGCTCACGCAGCGCCTTGGCCAGCGGAATCAGATGATAGTCGTGCACCCAGACGACGTCGTCCGGCCTGAGAAATTTTTCGAGGTTGGCGGCAAAGAATTCATTCACGCGAAAGTAGCCGCCAAGATCGCGGCGCGTGAATTCGGCCAGATCGAGCCGGTAATGCAGAATCGGCCACAGCACGCGGTTGGCAAAACCGTTGTAGAACTCCTCATAGTCATCCTGGCGCAGGCCAACGGTGACGTAGGAGACATTCTCGCGCTCGACCGTCTCGGCGGGCGGCGGATCGCCTTCGGAGAACTTTCCGTTCCAGCCAAACCAGATGCCGCCGCGCTGTTTGAGCGCCGGCCGGATTGACACTTCAAGCCCGCCCGCGCGCGCTCCCTTCTCGGGAACGCCGACGCGGTTTGAAACTACGACAAGCCGGGCCAAAACCGAACTCCCCATTCCTGCGACAGCCGGATAGCCGCCAAATTCATTCGGAAAATAGAATAGGCACGGGACTGGCTTGCCCGCCAACTGACCGTCGTATGATGCGCACGATCAGCCGCCTGAAAATAATGGTGTAATCGACACAAACCGACAACCATCGCTAGCCCCGGCATGGCCTTCTCTGCTTGGTATTTTGCAACGATAAAGCAGACGCGGCAAACGAAAACGTCGCTGATGCCTCAACCGCCCCCGATACCAGTATCAACGTTCGCAGCAGGCCGAAGTTCCATTGCCATGGGGGCCCAGCAGAGCGGGTTGTTCGCCCAGAAAAGGGAATTACGGACAACCTTACGCGTGTATCCAGCGATCAAACGCGCTCGGACGGCCGGCGGCTCGCCAGCAGTTTAAGCGCGCTGCGCACCTGCTCCGCCGAATCGAAAATGCCAACGAGACCGGGGAAATGCCGGCGCACCGAAAAGCTTATGCCGCGGAGCTCGGGCAGCACCTTGAAGACCGACTCATCGGTGACATCGTCGCCGATGAACACCGGCGTGCGGCCGGCGAAGGGAGGCCGTTTCATCAACTCGCGGACACTGTAGCCTTTGTCGACACCCGGGCGCTTGACCTCGAACATCGCCTTGCCGAGCAACAGCTCAGTGGCCTCCTGCGGAAAAGCCGCGCGCACCGAGGCGATCAACTTGCGCAAGCGTTCGGCTTCCTTGGGCGCCTTGCGGTAATGCAGCGCCACGGAGTAGCCCTTGTTCTCCGCAACGATACCCGACTCCGGCGTCGCCACCTCGGCGAGCAGACCGCGCATGGCATCGGGCAAATCGCCGGCCGAATAAAACACATTGCCGTCGTGCAACCGCATCTCGGCGCCGTGACCGCCGATCATTGGCAGCTTCAGCGGTCTGAACAACCGGTCAAGATCGACGATGGGGCGGCCGCTGACAAGCGCCAGCGCTCCCTCTGTCAATTCATAAAGGCGCACCAGCGACGCCAACAATTCGTCGGAGACGTCGACTTCAAATGGCGATGGACCGATATCGATCAGTGTGCCGTCCACATCGAACAGCAAAGCGACCGCTTTGGGATCGAGGCTGGTGAAAATATCCAACGCACTGGCGTTCGTAATCGGTGACGTGAGCATATGGAATCCAACGATCAGGCAGGCTGAAAAGTTCCAGTTCTGGGGTCAATTGAAGACAATAGCATGGAATTGCGTAGTTTTATTGCGCGCCGGCGCTACTGCGCGCGCACTTCGACATCGCCGTCGACGCCGGTCACGACCTTGAAGTCGCGCTCGAAGGCTTTGCCTTCATTCCGGGCAATGGCGCGATATTCGCCTTCGGCGAGAATCACGCGCGGGTATGCGCCGATGGACTCCTTGATCACGTCGCCGCCGGGCGTCAGCACCGACCACGCGGTGTTGGCGAGCGCCTCGCCGCCCTGCTCGGCGACCAGCTTGAGCGTGATTGCCGCCGCGCGGTGCGTCACGGTGATGTCGGTCAGCTTGCCGGCCTGCACCCGGATATCCGACCGGACTGAGGAATTGGCGTCGCCGTAGTTTGACACGATGTAATACGTGCCCTCCGGCACCATCAGCACGGCGCCGGTCGCCACCTGTTCGGCGATCGGCCGCCGTTCACCGCCGTCGAACTGACTGCCTTTGTAGACATCGAATGAAATCTGACTGGCGGGAACGCGGACATCGCCAACCCGTCCCTCCATCCGCAGGCCGCCGGCCGGCAGATCGAACTCTTGCCGCACGGTCGGGCCCTGCAATGTCACCGGCCGGACCGCGGTGGCCAGCCCGAATCCAACATGAACGATGTAATTGCCGGCCGGCAGAACCAGCGTCGGTGCCGGCAACACTTTCTCTTCCTTCACCAGCCGGTAATTGCCGCCGGCATCGCGCCGGGCAGCGTAGACCCGCCAGTGAAGGCCGCCACCGATGACCGGGCCATCCCGGCCGAAACGCGCCGACAAGGCCAGCGCCACCTGCCCGGCCGGCACCATCGGCATCGCCTGAGGAGCGCTCTCCGGCGGCACGAGGGGCGTCAGCGACGGCGCCACCGGCAACCCGCCCCGGCTGAATCCTTCGCCGCGCGGCCCGGACCCGGGCGAAATCAATCCGGTGGATGGCGTATTGGAGAAAAGGCCCTGCCCCTGCGCGCCAGCAGGCCACGGTGCGAGCAGGACGGCCAGAAGCGCAAAGGCCGGCCATAGCCGGCCGCGGGCTGCGGCGATGACGGATGCTCTGCTCATGACGCTCGCTTTTTCGGCTCAAATCGCGGCGATTTCAAGCCATGGCTTGGTTTGTCTCGGTGTACCCGCCATGCTAGGCGCAATCTCACACCCCGTGAGGTCCAGATGCCCGACGCACTGCAACTGCTGACGACCCGTCGTTCGGTCAAGCCGATGGAATTGGTCGGCCCCGCACCTTGCGGTAGCGAGATCGACACCCTTCTCACCATCGCCTCGCGGGTACCCGACCACGGCAAGCTGTCGCCGTGGCGTTTCATCGTCATCGAGGGTGACGCGCGGCTGACGGCCGGCGAGGCCATCGCCGCAGCATTCAGCGCCGACCGGCCGGATGCGACGGCCGAGCAACTGGCGTTCGAGCGCAACCGGCTGGCGCGCGCGCCGCTGGTGATCGCCGTGGTGAGCCGCGCCGCCCCCCATGCGAAGATCCCGGAATGGGAACAGCTTATGTCGGCCGGCGCCGCCACCATGAGCCTCGTGCAGGCAGCTCATGCCATGGGCTTTGCCGCAAGCTGGCTGACCGAATGGTACGCCTACGACCGGCGGGTGCTCGACGCGCTCGGCCTTGCGGCCCACGAGCGCATTGCGGGCTTTGTCCATATCGGCCGCCCGGCGCGGCCGCCAGAAGACCGCGAACGGCCGAAGCTTGCCGATATCGTCACGCGCTACACCGGCCGCAACGCCTGATGTTCTACGAACCCGCCACGCGCGATCGTTCGCTGCTTCCCCACGATCCGTTCAAGGCGATCGTGTCGCCGCGGCCGATCGGCTGGATCACTTCAATGAGCCATGAGGGCGAGATCAATCTGGCGCCCTACTCGTTCTTCAACGGCATTGGCAGCACCAAGGCGCCGCTGGTGATGTTTTCCAGCGAAGGTCGCAAGGATTCGGTCACGTTCATCGAGCAGACGCGCGAATTCGTCTGCAATCTCGCGACCTGGGATTTGCGCAACGCCATGAACATGACATCGGCGCCGCTGCCGCGCGGCGTCAACGAAATGGAGCGCGCCGGCTTGGCGCCGGCGCCGTCGCGCTTGGTCAAGCCGCCCCGCGTCGCAGCCTCGCCCTGCGCGCTCGAATGCCGGCTGGTGAAGATCGTGCCGATGGAAACCGCCGACGGCGTGCCGGCGGACTGCCATGTCGTGTTCGGCGAGGTGGTCGGCGTCCACATCGACGACCGCTTTGTGGTCGATGGCCGCCTCGACACCGCCGCCATGAAGCCGATCGCCCGCTGCGGCTATAACGAATATGCCGTGGTCGAAAGCCTGTTCACGATGAACAGGCCATCGTAATTGCCAGAGCCGGCGCGTTTAACCATTACGTAATCGGCCGGGCGCAGGCTTTGCCTCACGGGCTGGGTATAAGACGCCTCTGGCGTTTTCACCATGTTGATCTGATGCGCTTGTCCGCGGACCTGCCCGGCGGGATGATCGGGCATTGGGGAGCAACGGCTTTGGTCTTCGAGGGAATCTTCGGGCGCATGCGGCACGGCGGCGATCGCACCGCCGATGCCACCGCCGAACTACCGCATCCGGCTGCCACACGGCCAACAATCGGCCTGGCGCTGGGCGGCGGCGCGGCCCGCGGCTTCGCCCATATCGGCGTGATGCGGACGCTGTCGGCGCACGGCATCGTGCCGGACGTCATCGTCGGCACCTCGATCGGCGCGGTCGTCGGCGGCTGCTATGCCGCACAGCAGCTCGACGCGCTGGAGACGTGGTCGCGCACCCTGACGGTGCGGGGCGTGCTCAGCTATCTCGACATCAGCCTGTCCGGCTCCGGCCTTATTCGCGGCAACCAGCTTGCCGCGGCCCTGGAAGCCAGTCTCGCCGACACGCGCATCGACGAACTGCCGTTGCGCTTTGCAGCCATCGCCACCGAGTTCAATACGGGCCATGAAATCTGGCTGACCCACGGCCGGCTGGTGAACGCGGTGCGCGCGTCCTATGCGCTGCCGGGAATATTCCCGCCGGTGAAGATCGGCGGCCGCTGGCTGGTCGATGGTGCGCTGGTCAATCCGGTGCCGGTATCGGCGGCGCGCGCCCTCGGCGCGCGGCTGGTGATCGCAGTCAATCTGAATGCCGATCTGTTCGGCCGCGGCACCCTCATCTCGCATCATGGGCCCGACGAAAGCGATGACGTCGCACCGCCGAAGTCGCAAGGCCTGCGCGGACTGTTCGGCGGCGACCGCTCATTGCGCCGGCAGTTATTCGGCAGCCGGGACCGGCCGGGAATACCCACCGTTATGGTCGAGGCGTTCAATGTCATGCAGGATCGCATCACCCGCGCGCGGCTGGCCGGCGATCCGCCGGACGTGATGATCAGCCCGCGGCTGGGTCCGGTCGGATGGTTCGACTTCCACCGCGCCAACGACGCGATCCGGCTTGGCGCCGAAGCGGCCGAAAAGGCAATCGATGGCATCAACGAAGCGGTGGCGGCGCTGTCGCACCCTTACGTTGCGAACGGCCATGGCGGTGGCGGCAAGGAGCCGCTCTGAAGCCGCTACTCAGGCGGTGCGGATGTAGTCGCGCATTTCCTCGGATTCGCGTTCGATTTCGCCGACACGATGCTTGACGACGTCGCCGATCGACACCAGTCCGATCATTTTGCCATCGCGCAGCACCGGCAAATGGCGAAATTTTCCGGTTGTCATCTTTTCCATGATGTCGGCAACGGAATCGGTCTCGACGCAGGTCATGACGTTGCGCGTCATCTCCTGACTGACCGGCATTTCCAGCGCCGCCGCGCCGTGCCCGGCAATTGCGCGGACGATATCGCGCTCGGACAGAATCCCGGAAAGACGTCCGCCCGCTCCGACGATAACCACCGCGCCGATGCGATGCGTGCTCAGGAGACGCGCAGCGTCGACGAGTTTCGCGGTCGGCTCAATACTGATGACGTTGTCGCCCTTAACGGTCAGAATTTTTTCGACGTTCATGGCAAGACTCCCTGTGCCCGGCGGGGAGTGATCGCGCGATTCCGGGTCCTCACCAACGATCCCGCCGGTGGAGCGGTTCCGTCAAGGTAAAACTGCGCCGCGCATGTTGCGCCGCGGTAGGCTAAACCTCGCGCGGTTCGAATTCCTCGTACTGCGTTGGACGCTGTGGCGGATCAAACCAGGAGAACAACAGCAGACCGGCAAGGAAACCGCCGATATGCGCCTGCCACGCAACCGACTGGTCGCTCCCGGTAATCGGCAAAGAACCGAGTCCGAACAACAAATTGATGCCAAACCACACCGCAAGGAAAATCAGCACGCGGGGATCGCTGAGCACGCCGGTCAACGGCAGCGCCGGCACGCGATATGCGCGCTCGTCGGTGCTGCCCAGCGATCCGAGCGGGCCGCCATGCTGGAATGCAAACCGCATCGCCGCCGCCATCAGGCCGGAAATCGATGCCGAGGCACCAATCATCGGCACCTGGCCGCCGGCGTGGGTGGCGAGATGCAAGGCAGCGCCCGCCGCCGCGGTCGCGGCCCAGAACGCCACGAACCGCGCGGTGCCGAAGCGCCGCGCCACGGCGCTGCCGAAGGCCAGCATCCACACCGAGTTGACGATGAGATGGGTCCAGTCGGCGTGCAGCAGTGAATAAGTGACAAAGGTCCAGATGTCGGCGCCAAGGCCGCCCGGCAAGGTGCCGCCGAGCACGGCCGAGCTTTCGTAGCGTGCCGGGATAAAGGCGAACACAATCAGGATATCGATGTCCTGGTCTTCGCTCAGCACCACCGTGCGCACGCCATGGATCGCCGCCAGCACCGCCAGCAGCAGCATGACGATAAAAGGAATGTTGAAGGCCGGCTCGCGATTCACCAGGCGGGACCCCGTGGAGGCCTGAATTACGCCGCTTCGCGGTCCCGCCGCAAGCCCTGTCTGCGTGCGCGCCGCTCCGGGCCGCGCCGATTTTAACACTAACGCGCATTGCGCCCCGCAAATCCGGCCGCGGGCACGCCGCCTGCTGTGTGGACGGCATCGCGGCGAAAAGCCGGCGCATGTGTCCCGATCGGGGACATGACGACGCCGGCACCGTCTCGCGACGGAACAGGTGGCGGCCATGAAGCACCCTTCGACACAGGCGTTGTTCGCATATTGGACTCGGCAACGGGGCAGCCGTCCGGCCCCGTACCGCTCGGAGATCGATCCGGCGGACATCCGTCATGCGCTTGGCGACACAATGATGCTGGCGGCGGACTTCGTCGATCGGCTCAGGTTCCGTCTTGCCGGCACGCGCGTTTGCGCGCTGTTCGGGCGCGAACTCAAGGGCGAAGAGTTCGCCTCATTATGGAGCGACGACAGCGTCGCGAAGATCGAGGACCTGCTCACCATCGTACTCGAGGAGCAGATTAGCGCCGTTGCCGGCCTCACCGGCCGCACCGCCGATGGGGACTCTCTCGACCTCGAGCTGCTGCTGCTGCCGCTCGCCCACACCGGCCACGCCCGCATCCGGGCCATCGGCGCCATGGCGCCGCTGGCGCCGCCTTATTGGCTTGGCGAGAAGCCGATCGCCGATCTCGAACTCGGCACCCTGCGTCATATCGGACAGGAGGCCACCGGACGGCGCCGTCTGACGTCGATCGTGCCAGAAGCGCCGGCGGAGGCCGAGGCGACTGTCGTGCCATCGGTCGAAGATGTCCGGGTGCGGCATGGTTTTGTCGTCTACAGCGGCGGCCGGGACGCCCCATCGGACGAACGCACCGGCTAACCTCCTGTTAACAATAGAACCATAGGTTCATTGGCTGCGGGCGATCACGCCTCAGAATGCCGATTGCCATGGCGCTGCCTTTGACCCAGCCGAGAATTATGCCGCGCACTGAAGAACGGCGGCGGCATCAGCGCGTCAAAGTGGACCTGCTTGGGCGCTATATGCTGGCCGATCGCCGTGAATTCCCTTGCCAGGTGACCAACATGTCGCCGGGCGGCATGGCCGTTATTGCGCCGATTGCGGGCGCGCCGGGCGAACGGGTCATCGCCTATGTCGACCATCTCGGCCGGCTTGAAGGCACGATCTCGCGCGTGTTCGACAACGGCTTCGCCATGACGATCTCGGCGACGGTGCGCAAGCGCGACAAACTCGCCGCCCAGCTCACCTGGCTCGCCAACCGCGACATCCTCAATCTGCCGGAAGACCGGCGCCACGGCCGCTTCGCGCCGCGCAATCCGTTCGCGCGGCTCATTCTGCCAAACGGCACCAATGTCGGCTGCCGCGTCATCGACATTTCCGCCTCGGGCGCGGCGGTTTCGATTGCGCCCGAATTGCGGCCGGCCGTTGGCTCGGCGGTCACCATCGGCAAGACCCCGGGTCGGGTGGTCCGTCATATCGAAGACGGCTTCGCCATCGAATTCACCCGGCTGCCGCATCCCGACTCCCTGGAAGAGAGCATCACCGGCGAATAGCGTCACCGGTGTGTAAACGGCTCTCCTAAAGTTTGCCGGCAGCCCGCGCTGTGAGCGACCGCATTTCCGGCCCGGGCCGGTCATCGGGTGGCGCAAAATCCAAATCCCAGCAAGGTAAACGCCCGCGCATAAAACAGTGCGCAATCGCGCTATTGCTGCATTCAAGCCATTAATGTCTAAAATTTTATGCAAATTGTATTCGTGACATTTTTAATCGAATTCGAATCCAAGTAATACTGTATTCGTCTCTAACTTGAGCTCCATTAGCCTAAAACTGGCTCGCTAGACTTAGCGGCGATGCAAAAGCTTCGTGGCAATTGTGGTCCCAACAAGACGGGACAGGGGCCACAACGATGGACAGGGACTTCAAACAGATTTCGCGGACCGGCGGCATGCTGGTCCTGGCCGGCATCGCCGCGCTGGCGATCTCGGTCGGCGAGGCCAATGCGCAGAACCGGACTGCCTCGCTCGGCAATTCGGCCGCTGTGCCGAACGAACGCGCGTTGTACGTCTCGGTCGGCGAGACATCGCGCGCTCCGATCGGATGGGTCGAGTTCTGCATCGAAAACAAATCGGAATGCGCCACAAGGCCGACCGCACCACGCGATATCGTGCTGACGGCAAAATCGTGGGCCGATCTGGTCAAGGTCAACAAATGGGCCAACGACAACATCAAGCCGATCACCGACCAGGAGCAGTGGGGCGTGGTCGAACGCTGGAACTACCCGGACAACGGCCAGGGCGACTGCGAAGACTATGTGCTGCTGAAACGGCGCATGCTGATCCAGGCCGGCTGGCCGCGCGAGGCGCTGCTGATCACGGTGGTGCGTGACAAGAAGGGCGACGGTCACGCCGTGCTCACGGTCAAGACCGACCGCGGCGAGTTCATTCTCGACAACCAGGAAACCGAAGTCCTGCCCTGGCAGAAGACGGGCTACCGCTTCATCAAGCGTCAGTCGCAGTCCGATCCGAACGTCTGGGTCGCGCTGAACGAACCGCGCAACGCGCCGGCCACGGTCTCCGCTCGCTGATGATCCGGTGAACTGAGCACCGCAACACAGGAATTCGCGCTCCCGGTCACGTCCCCACCCTCCCCGTCCCCAGACCGGGTTCGCGAGCGGCAGGTCCTCCCCCAGGGACCTGCCGCACCTATTTCAGGGACGCCGCATGTCGCGCGATGCGCCGCTGACTGGACGTCAGCCGATCCGTTTCAGGTTCTTGGCATATTGCTTCGAGCGCTTGACGTAGACATCGGCGCCGCCGCGGATCATCGCCAGCGCCTTGTCATCGAGCGTGCGGATCGCGCGCGCCGGCGCACCGACGATCAGCGAATTGTCCGGAAACGTCTTGCCTTCGGTCACCAGCGCACCGGCGCCGACCAGACAATTATTGCCGATCTTGGCGCCGTTGAGCACGGTCGCGCCCATGCCGATCAGCGAATTGTCGCCGATGGTGCAGCCATGCAGGATCACGTTGTGCCCGATCACACAGTTCGAGCCGATGGTCATCGGAAATCCGGGGTCGGTGTGCAGCGTGGCATTGTCCTGGATCTGCGAGCGTTCGCCGAGCTCGATCCACTCGTTATCGCCGCGCAGCACGGCGCCAAACCAGACGCTGCTATCGGCTTTCAGCCGCACCCGGCCGATCAGCACGGCGGTCTCGGCCACCCAGTATTGATCCGCGCCGGGAAATTCCGGGGCCTGTCCGTCGAGTTCATAAATTGGCATTCCCGTCTCCTTTAAAGACCGGACCTAACCAATGTACGTGGCGAATTGGAAGTGGTTCAGGCCGAGAAAAAACCGCAGGCCTGAAGGGTCATCATCAGGACGGTGCCCGACATCAGGCTCCAGAATCCGGCGATCAAGGTGGCCAGGAACACGAACTCGAAGCGGCGGTTTTCCTGCCGCTGGCCCAGCAAAGTGTTGCGCATGATCAGGAACGGCGCCGACACGATCAGCAGCGGCAGCGCGGCGAACGCGGAGGGACGCGGTCCACTCGACAGCAGCGCAAAAGTCGGCAGCCGGCTGGTGGCGAGCCGGAACGCCGAACTGCAGAGCCCGGCAGCGGCAAAACCGAGCGCAAGCGCGAGAAACATTTGCAGGGACTGCGGCGACATGTCGGCCTTTCAACGCGGTACGCGGGCCATCAATGCCAAGCCGGGGCCGCCCGGGCCAGCACATCCTTAACAAATGGTAAACGGCACATCCCGCCGCAAAGCCGCCGCGCCGGCCATGGCATACTGCAAACGATTCGACGTCAGGAGACAGAATGGCCACCGTGGTGCGACAGCAGTCCCGCAAACGCCGCGCCGGAACCGGGCCGCTGACCGCACCGGTGCTGTTGTTTGCCGCCGCGGCGATGACGGCCGCGGTATTCGTCGCCTACGTCCTGTGGCCGCGCTGGCCGGAGCCGCCGGTTTCGCGCGACGCGCCGTCCGTGCCGGTGATGGTCGGCGACGTCGCCTTCAGCATCGAGCCGGCAGCGATCCGTCAGCGGGTGCAGCGCCGCCCCGGCACGCAGGACCGCATCGATCTCGCGTATCTGTGGCCGTCGCTGCTGCCGCCCGATCCGACCCGCAAGCCGACGGTCGGCGCACCGGTCGACCCCAACGAGCGGCTGTTCGTGACCATCCAGGTGGTCGATGGAACATTGCCCCTCGCCGAACGGCTGGCGACCATCTATCCGCGCTATTGGGCACCCGAGCCGATCGCCGGCCCCGAAGGCCTCACGGTGCGGTCCTTCCGCGATGGCACGGCGTATCAGGGCGAGGAACTGGCCTATGAGACGGCGGCACCCGAACACTTCCTGGCGCGCTGCGCGCGAAAGGGCGTCACCAATTCCGGATCGTGTCTGCTGGAACGGCGCATCGGCAGCGCCGACCTCACCTTCCGCTTTCCGCGGGAATGGCTGAAAGACTGGAAAGGCGTGGCCGACGGCATAGACCGTTTGGTGGCGCGGCTGCATCCACCGTCGCAGCCGTCGCAACGCTAGAGCTGAACGCCCTCTTCGGCCAGATCGACATCCAGAATAGGCAGCTCGAAAATATACGACTTGCGGCCTTTTTCATTTTCCAGAAACAGCACGCCGAGAAACTCTTCGCCGATATAGGCTTCCAGCGAGTCCGTCTTCTTCGGCCGCGTCACCACCCGAATCTTGTCGTTCTCGAACTTGAGACGCAGATAGGCATTGAGCGTCGGGATCGGCTGAATGCTCGGATCGCTGCCGACCTGAATGACCATGCGGAAATTGAACGAACGGTCGCCGTCCTCGTCGTCAACGGTCAGTTCGCCGAGATCGTCCTCACCGACAAACACCTCGGCAATGTCGCCTGCCTTCGGCACAACACGAATATTGTTGTTGCCGAACAGCTTCTTGAGATAGGCGTCGAGCTTTTTGACTTCAGTTACGTCCACCGGGCCGCTCCTTGATTGTCGCGCCTAGTTGCCCGATCGAACGCGGGCACGCAAGCCTTACCGAAGAGCTGAAATCTAGCCGTCCAGCATGATGCCGTACAGTTGATCCATGGCGCGCGACGGTTCCGGGCAGCCCGCTTCGCCGACCACCTTGGCCGGAATGCCGGCCACCGTCACGTTGTTGGGGACTGGCTTGATCACCACCGAGCCCGCCGCGATGCGCGAGCAATGGCCGACCTCGATGTTGCCGAGAATCTTGGCGCCAGCGCCGATCATTACGCCGCGGCGGATTTTCGGGTGACGGTCCTCGTGTTCCTTGCCGGTGCCGCCGAGCGTGACGTCGTGCAGGATTGAAACGTCGTCATCGACCACAGCGGTTTCGCCGACGACGAGGCCGGTGGCGTGATCGAGGAAAATGCCGCGGCCGATCTTGGCCGCCGGATTGATGTCGCACTGGAAGATAGCCGACGACCGGCTCTGCAGATACAGCGCGAAATCCTTGCGGCTCTTGCCGCGCAGCCAGTGCGCCAGGCGGTGGGTCTGGATGGCGTGGAAGCCCTTGTAATAGAGCACCGGCTCGAGGAAGCGGGTGGTGGCCGGATCGCGGTCGACGGTGGCGACAATGTCGGCGCGGAACGCCTCGCCGATCGTGGCATCGTCCAGCAAGGCTTCGGTGAAGGCCTGACGGATCAGGTCGCCGGAGACCTCACTGCTGCCGAGCCGTTCGCTGACGCGATGGACCACCGCGGCCTCGAGCGAGCCGTGGTTGAGAACGGTCTCGAAGATGAAGGTGGCGAGTTCAGGCTCGCGGCGGGTGATGTCTTCCGCCTCGGCGCGGATGCGCGACCAGACCGGGTCGACCGTATCGAGGCCCGTCGCCGGCCGTGTCTGAAATTGAGCCATCAATCGTTTCTCCAGTCCTCTCGGACCCCTCAGATAGTCCTTTTAGCACAAAATGGCAGGGGCCAAGCCTCCGCAGGACCGCAACGTCCGGACCGTCAGGCCGCGCGGTTAAGGAAATCGAGCGCGGCCTCCTTGAACACCTTGTCCCCGACCGCCAGCATATGATCGCGACCGGGAATATCCACCCACTGCGCGTTCGGAATAAGGGCGGCCAGACCTTGGGCCGATCCCGCCACGTCGTCCTTGCTGCCGATGGCGATCAATACTGGCACCTTGATACCTCCGACCTCGGCGCGGGTCAGGGTTTGCCGCGAACCGCGGATGCAGGCGGCCAGCGCCTTGCGATCCGATTTCGTCTGCTCGGCGAAAGCCCGGAAGGTGCGGCCGGTCGCATCGGTCACATCCGCCAGCGCCGGCGCTTCAAGCGCCTCGGCGATGCTGACTGGCAAGCCAACGCCATCGACCAGATGAATGCCGAGGCCGCCCAGAATCGCCGACCGCACGCGATCGGGATATTTCAGCGCCACAAATGCCGTGATGCGCGCCCCCATCGAATAACCCATGACGTCTGCGCGCGGCAGTTGCAGATGATCGAGCAGCGCGACCACATCGCCGGCCATGTTCTCGGTGTGATAGGCGGCGCTGTCGTACAGCTTGCCGGACTGCCCATGACCGCGGTTATCGAGCGCGATCACCCGCCGCCCGGCCCGCGTCAGCGTGCGGGTCCACGATGGATTGACCCAATTCACCTCTTTGTTGGATGCGAAGCCGTGCACCAGCACGATCGGGTCGCCCTCGCCTTCGTCGAGAAAAGCGATCTCGACGCCGTCATGATGAAAACTTGGCATTGCGGTCTTCTCCGTCCAGAGACGGGCTCATAACCGCCAATGGAGCCGGACGCAAACGCTAGCGGCTGTACCACGGGGCCAGCCAGCGCCGGCTGCGGATCATCAAGGCCCGCACGCTGACGGCGAAAATCGCCAGGCACACCACGTAAACCAGCGACGCGTTTTCGTTGAGTTCGTTCGACTTGGTGAACACCGACATGCCCATGCCCGGCACGCTGGCCAGCACCTCGACGGCAATGGCGTTGGTAATGCCGCGGGCGAAGCCGAGTTCGATTCCGGCGATGATAAAAGGCAACGCCGACGGCAGCGCGATGCCGAACCAGACATTGTGGGTGCGAGCGCCGAACATCTGGCCGACGTCGAGATAATCCTTGGAAATGGCGCGGGTACCGTCGGCGGTGGTCACCGCAACAGGCAGGAACACCGAGATGATCACAATGATCAGCCGCGCCTCCGGCTGATAGCCGACCCAGAGGATGACGAGGGGCACCAAAGCGATCAGCGGCAGCGCATACAGCGCGCGGATATAGGTCGACAGAAACCAGTCGATCTCGCGCACCCGGCCCATGGCGACGCCGACCAGGATGCCGGCGGCAGACCCGATCACCACACCTTGGACGATGGCGCTGAGGGTGACGGCGACATCCGTCCAGAACGCCCAAGTGCCCATGGTCGAGGGGATCGCGCGCACGATGCCGGTCGGGGTGGCAACGAAGCTCGGCAGCAGGCTGCGCACCGCGATTTCCCAGATCAGCAGGATCGCAATGCCGGCGACGACGGGCGCCGCACGCTCGCGCGTCAGCCAGCGCCGCGGTGCGCGTTCGGCGCCCGGGGGCGCGGCCACTATCCCACCGATGCTTTGCGCCATTTCACCAGATACCGTTCGATCAATTCACCAATGCCGACCAGCAGCACCGCGATGATGGCGATGAACAAGGTGACCGCGAGCACCCAGCCGGAATCGACAATGGTGGTGCCCTGGAGGAGGACCGCCGCCACGCCGTCAGGATTGAGAAAGAACTCTGCCACCAGCGTTCCGGCCATCGACAGGGCGATCGACTGCTTGATGCCCGACATCGCGTAAGGCGTGACGTAAGGCACGATCACGTCGCGCCAAAGCTGGCGCTCGGTCGAGCCGAAGATCGCGGCGACGTCGAGATGCTGGCGTGGGATGCTGCGCGCGCCCTCCATGGTGCCGAGCAGTATCGGGAAAATCGAGATCAGCACTGCCACCAGCACGCGCGGGCCGAATTCGAAGCCGAACAGCACCGAGATGAACGGTACCAGCGCGATGGTCGGCGTCGCATAAAGAATGAAGATGTAGCGCTCGAAGGCCGCGGCGATCAGACTGACGCGCGCCAGCGCCAGGCCGAGACCAACTCCCACCACGATGTTGATGGTCAGCGTCACCAGATAGAGCTTGCCGGACACCAGCAGCGCCGGCAGCAGCGGGCCGCTGTGCAACAACTCCCACAGCCGGACCACGGTCGTGGAGAACGGCACGAACAGCACGCCGAAGCTGTTGCCGAGCGCCTCCCAGACCGCGACCAGCAGCGCCATGCTGGCGCCGTAGCAGGCGATCTGAATCCACCAGGCGTTGACGGTCCGGAAGCGGGCAACGCGGGCGCCGAAAGACCTTGTCGTGTCCGGCATTGCCCTGTCGTCTCCGCTTCCGGTCGTCATTCCGCGTTACTTCATCGCCGCAACGCGCTTGGCCGCTTCGGCATAGAGCGACCTGTCGACGATCTTGTTGTAGTCCGGCTTGGCCTCGGCCTTCATCACGCCGACCTTCACCAGGTCGTCGACCTGCGCCATCAACTGCTTCTCGGGAAGGCCGTCGTTGTTGACCCAGTAATTCAACTTCTGGAATCCGGCGATCGAGTTCGTGGCCACTTCCAGATCGACCTCGCGGCCTTCGGACGCGATCTTGGCAAACTTGGCGACATCTTCCGGCCGGGTGCTGCTCATCAGCTTTTGCGTCTGGATCCAGCCCACGAGAAAGCGGATGACGCCTTCACGGTTTTCGTCGATCGCCTTCTTGCTGGCGAGGATCACCGCATAATGCAGGCCGGCGTAGATGTCTTTCGGCAGCGGCAGTTCCTTCCACTTGCCGCCGACCTTGTGCTGGACCTGCGCCAGTTCGTCGATATGCCAGATGCCGTTGCGCACCTGCCCCGCGATGCCGGCTTTCACCAGCGGCGCATTGGCCAGATCGATCATCTTGACGTCCGACAATTTCAGATCGCAACTCGCCAGGAACGATTGCAGGAACAGCGTCCGGGCATTGTTGATGCCGTCGGCGGCAATGGTCTGACCTTTCAGGTCCTTGCAGCCCTTCACGTTCGGATCGTCGGATGCCACCTGCCAGGATTGATTGGGCATGCCGGCGATGACGACGACCGGGGCGCCGGAGGCGATCAGGTTGATCGCCGGCGGCGTCGCGGTGAAGCCGAGTTGAACGTCACCGGTCACGACGGCCTTGGCCGTGTCGGTGCCGCGCTGGAACCAGCGGAAGCTCAGGTCGAGGCCGGCCTTCTTCCAATAGCCTTCGGCCTGCCCGATATCGACAAAGGTGTTCGAGAAGATCGGCGGACGGCCGATCGCCGAAGCCGCGAACTTGATATCCTGCGCCGGCGCGGCCGGGATAGAGAGCATCATTGCCGACAGCGCGAGCATCGCGCCATACAGCGGTTTATGCACGTTACGCATGGCATCCTCCCTGGTTGCTCTGGATAGCGGCGCCCTTGGCGGGCGCTTCTTTTGACGCGTTACTGCACGCGCGCTTGTGTTCCTCCCGGCTGATCGAACAAATCGTGCCAGACCTGCTCACGCAGCTTGATGAATTCCGGGCTCGACACCACGCTGCGGTCGCGCGGCCGCGGCAGGTTGACCTCACGCACCGCGCGCACATGAGCGGGCCGGCCGGCCAGCACCACGACGCGATCGCCCATCAGCACTGCTTCGTCGATGGCGTGGGTGACGAACATCATGGCCGTCGGCCGGCGGTCCCAGATGCGCAGCATCTCGAACTGCAGTTGTTCGCGCGTCTGCGCATCGATCGCCGAGAACGGCTCGTCCATCAGCAGCAGCTTCGGCTCCATCACCAGCGCCCGCGCCAGGCCGGCGCGTTGCTGCATGCCGCCCGACAGTTGATGGGGATAGGATTGCTCGAAGCCTTTCAGCCCGACCAGTTCGATCGCCTCCGCCACGCGGCTTGCGATCTCATCCTTCGGCCGGTGTCGCAGCTTCAAGCCATAGGCGATGTTGCTCCACAGGCTCTTCCACGGGAACAGGCCGAAATGCTGGAACACCATCGACACGCTCGGCAACGGCTTCTCGACGCGCTGGCCGTCGATGTGGATGGTGCCGCCGTTGAGCTGGTTCAAGCCGCCGACGCAACGCAGCAGCGTGGTCTTGCCGCAACCCGAAGGCCCGACAATGCTGACGATCTCGGTGCTGCCCACGGTGAGGTTGAGACCCGCCAGAACGTCGAGCGCGCCATAACGCAGGCACGCGTTTTCGACCACCAGCCGTGCTTGCGCGGACTCGGTCATCACTGCCTGTGGCACCGAACCGGAACGGCTCTCGGCGGCCGCCGCGGATCGTGCGCCTCCCGAACCCCGGCCCAGCGACAATCGCTCGACCGGCAGCGACGTTTCCCTTGGAGCTTTTTTGTTTGCTCTTGGTGGCCAGCCTATCGGCTCGAGCGAACGAGAGCAACGAATGGATGGGCGCGTGCCGTGCAGCAAAACGTAGAAAACATTTCACCGCCCGAAATCGGCTATGCCCGGACTGTCAGAGCTTCATAGCGGCGCTGCCGCCGCCGCTTGCGGTAGTTGATGAAGCGCTGCGTGCCGCGTTCGGTCGCGCTTTTAAGCGACGCCACCACACCGACCAGCGTGAACAGCGCACCGAGCAGCCACAGGCTGGTGTTGAAGGTGAACATCGTCAGCGCCAGCGCGCCGCCACCCACCAGTTTCAAGATAGCGCGGGTGCGGCTGCCCTCTTTCTCCGCCAGCTTGGCGACGCGCGCCATCTGACGCGGCGAGCCAGCGATCTTCAGACCGTCAAGGGCCGCCTTGGTGCCGGCGGTCGTCTGCACGCGGCCGACGTCGCGGGCAAGATGCATCAGCCCGCCGGCGCGCTCGACCTTGACCGTTTCACGCGCGGCGCGAAGGGCCACTTGCGGCTGGGCAATCGACGCGCCCGCAATCGCCTGCTTGAAGCCGCCCCAGTCCACGACGCCGCGCATCATGCGGCTGACGGAAGCAGCCAGGTCGGCGCTGAGCTGGCCGGTCTTGCGCGCCGCCTTGGCCAGCGACAGACCGACTCGTGCCGGCGCGCCCGCACCGAGGGTCGCGTAGGTCCCTGCGGTGATCGCCAGACCGACGGCGGAAAGCCCAAGGACCACCTCGTCTACCGGCTGGCCGGTCGCCATCCGCGAGCCTTCGCGAATGGCATCGCGGATATCGCCGAACACGAAAAGGTCACCGAGCGCGGTGCCGGCAAGACCGGCCATGTCATTGGGCTCACCGGTGAAAAGACCGAGGGCGAAGCTTTCGGTCACAGCCCGCGCCGAACCGGCATCAGCGACCGCAGCCTTGACCCGCTCGATCAGCGCCGGGTCGAGCGGCACCCGGCGATGCGCCGACAGGTCGACAAAACTCTGCGCCAGTTCCGGATCCTTGGCGGCCAGTGCCGCCTCGATCTCGCGCTGCGCCAGCGCGGCGTCAAAATTGCCGTCGAGCAAATGCGCGGCGACCGCCGACGGGTCATCCTCGATGGCCAGAATATGTTGCGCTTCCAGACCGCGCGGCACGACGTAGACCGCCACCGCCGTCAGCAGCGCCGCCACCACCAAAGCCGGGCCGATACGCCGCTCGCGGACCGGCCGGGCGCGCGCAGGCGCGACCTGCAGCTCCGGTGGCGCGAATCCTTCGGCGTTTCGCATGCTTTGGCTTTTACCCGAATCACGGCGGAATCGCGACTTGGCCCGCAAGCCTTCAGCCGTCCCGCTCCCGTACCGAAAACGCCCGGGATTCTGCGGAGTTCCGATGCTACAGCGCGGACGGTTTACGAACGGTGACACGCACGGTGCGCCTCGCTATGGTGCGCGAAATCGCCGCTTGCGCATCTTTTTACGAGGACAATCCATGGCAGGGCACGTCGTCCCGCACTTTCACAACGACCCGGGCCTGCCGGTCATCGAGGTCGGCGCCAAGGAATTCATGTGCGTCGGCGCCACGCCGCCGTTCGACCATCCGCACGTGTTTCTCGACATCGGCGGCGACAACGAGATCGTCTGCCCCTATTGTTCGACGCTCTACCGGTTCGATCCGTCTCTCGATTCTCATGCCGCCCGGCCGGCCGAATGCGCGCTGCCGCTCGCCGCACCCGCCGCCTGATCCCAATCCTGGAGCTTATGCCTTGGCGTCCGAGCGTCATGTCATTGTGGCGGGCGCCGGCATTGCCGGTCTGACGGCAGCACTGGCGCTGGCGCGCGCCGGCCTGCGGGTGACGGTGCTGGAACAGGCGCCGAAACTCGAAGAGGCCGGCGCCGGCTTGCAACTGTCACCCAATGCCACACGCGTGCTGGAAGCGCTCGGGCTGCGCGAGCGTCTGCTGCCATTGGTCACCGCGCCGCAGGCCATCCGGGTGATGAACGGCGGCTCGGGCCGCGAGATTGTCCGCATCCCGCTCGGCAGCGAAGCATTGCGCCGTTACGGCGCCCCGTTCCTGACGCTGCACCGGGGCGATCTGCAGACCGTGCTTGCGAACGCTGCGCAGGCGCAACGCGACATCACACTGAAGCTCGGCGTCCGCGTCGACGATTTCGCCACCCACCCGCACGGCATCACCGTGCAAGGCCGCCGCGGCCAGCAGGTCGTCGACGAGCGCGGCATCGCGTTGATCGGCGCCGACGGCATCTGGTCGGGCGTCCGCGGCAAATTGCGCCGCCCGCGCGCACCACGTTTCGCCCACCGTACCGCATGGCGCGCGCTGGTACCGGCGCAGCATGTTCCGGCGGAATTTCAGCAGCCCTTCGTGCATCTGTGGCTCGGTCTCGATGCGCATTTGGTGCACTACCCGGTCAAGGGCGGCCGGCAGATCAATTTCGTCGGTATCGTCCACGACAAGTGGCAGGAGACTGGCTGGTCAACCGCGGGCGACCGCGCGGAGATCCTGCGCCACTTCGCGCGCTGGTCATGGTCGGACAAGGCCCGCGACCTGATCGCCATCCCCGACACCTGGGTGAAGTGGGCGCTGTATGACCGCAAGGCGCCCTTCAAGGGCGGCGACGGTCCGGTGACCCTGATCGGGGATGCGGCCCATCCCATGCTCCCCTTCCTTGCCCAAGGCGCCGGCATGGCGATCGAGGACGCGGCCGTGGTCGCCGCCTGCCTCGGCGACAATCTGGACAATCCGGTGCAGGCGCTACGCGATTATGAGAAGGCACGACTCACGCGCGCCGCCCGCGCCGCCAAGGCATCGCGCAAGCAAGCCCGCATCTATGGGCTGACCGGGCCGGAAGGCTTTGTCCGCAACACCGTCATGCGCCTGACGAGCGGAGAAAAGCTGCTCGGCCGCTACGACTGGCTGTATAATTGGCAACCGCCCGACCACGTCGCGCGCCCGGAACAACCGCTATGATGTTTCCAACGACCATCGCCGGTAGCCTGCCGAAGCCATCATGGCTTGCGGAGCCTGACAAACTGTGGCCGCAGTGGCGGCTCAGCGGCGACGATCTGGCGCAGGGCAAGCTCGACGCCACCTTGCTGGCGCTCAAACTGCAGGAGGACGCCGGCATCGACATCGTCGGCGACGGCGAACAGTCGCGCCAGCATTTCGTCCACGGCTTCCTCGAGTTCGTCGACGGCATCGACACCCAGAACAAAGTCGAGATGGGCATCCGCGGCGACCGCTACAAGGCGATGGTGCCGGTGGTAAACGGCGCACTGACCCTGAAGAGCCGCGTGCACGGCACCGAGGCGCGCTTTGCCCGCGCCCACACCACGCGCCAGCTCAAGATCACCCTGCCCGGCCCGATGACCATCGCCGACACCGTCGCCGACGCGCATTACGGCGACAAGATCAAGATGGCGATGGCCTTCGCCGATCTGCTGAACCGCGA